>Ga0164290_1000238_pt1 | contig 210872 bp, 191 predicted proteins | sample Micstemetagenome_FD_108782 | JGI IMG/M metagenome (GOLD analysis project Ga0164290, IMG submission 108782) | Contaminated culture microbial community from soil near Moab, Utah, USA - Microcoleus steenstrupii SON62 (Illumina Assembly) | ecosystem: Environmental > Terrestrial > Soil > Soil crust... | reverse complement strand
GGCCGAGGGCGACGTCATCGACGTGAGCGAGCTGCTGGCGAATATCGGCTACACGGGCAGCGACGCCTGGGCCGACCAGTGGCTGCTGCAGCGGCAGCTGGGCGAGGACGTGCTCTACGAACTCGACCGGGACGGCACCGGCGCCGCCTTCGATCCCGTCCTCATCGCCACCGTCCAGGGCAACACCATCGAGAGCTTCAACTACGGTCTCTTCATCGAATACATTTCTTCGCCCGGTCCGACATTCGCCTGACCATCGCCCGCCTGGCCGCGGGCGCGCGGATCGTGCAGCGCCGGGAGAAGAGGCCGCCCGCCACGCCGCGGCGATCCTCCGCAGCCCCGCCTTGCTCCCGCCCCGGTTTCGCGGCAGCTTGCGGGGCGTTGCGCGTTTTATGAACAAAGCCAATCGAGATCGTGACCGAACAGCCTGATCCCCCCGCCGCCGGCCCCGCCGGCCCCCGCACCATCCTGATCACCGCCGCCGTGGTGGCCGTCGTCGCGCTCGCCGCCGCCGGGCTGTGGTGGCTGGTGCAGCCGCCGCCGCCCGCGCCGCCGCCACCCGCGCCGCCGCCCGTCGCCGCCCCGGCGCCGCCCCCGCCCCCTCCTCCGCCGCCGCCGCCGATCGAGCTCGATTCCTCGCCCGCCGCCTATCCCCTCTCCACCTGGTCGGTGGCCGATGCCGCGATCCTCGGCGGCAAGGTCGAGGCGGCGAAGATCCTCGGCCGCACCGACGCGAACGCCCAGAGCAACCTGCGCATGGACGATCTGGTCGAGATGTCGGGCTGGGCCGGCGATCCGGTGCTGGGCATGCGGGTGCGCGCCGTCCTGTTCTCGGCCTGCGATCGGATCTTCGCCTCGGTGCCGGTCGATACCGACCGACCGGACGTCGCCTCCAGCGTCCACCGCAACCTCACCCGCTCGGGCTGGAAGGTGAAGTTCCTGATCGCGCATGTGCCGCGCTGCGAGCGGGTGGAGGTGCGCGTCTGGGCCGCCGCGCCCGGCCGCCGCCTGCTGCTGCCCTTCGAGGCGACGCTGCCGCTGCCGGCCGTGCCCGCCGCCGTCGACCGCCTGCCGGCGACGCGGCCGCGCGGCGCGCTGGCCCAGCCGCCGACGCAGATCCTCGAACCCAAGTTCATCACCGTGCCCGGCCCCGGCGCCCTCACGCTGCGGTCCTGCGGCGCCGCCGACTGCCAGTCGGTCGGCAGCATCGCCCGCGGCCGGCATCCCGGCTTCGTGGTCGAGGCGGGCCCCGAATGGTCGCTGATCGCGGTGGGACAGCGCGCCGGCTGGGCCGCCAACGCCGCCCTTCAGGTGGCGCCCTACGAACCGCCGGCCGCGGCGCCGGCGGCGCAGCCGGCTCCGGCACCGGCGGCCGGCGGCGACGGCCCGCCGCCGCCCTTGCGCAAGCCGCCCGGCTGACGCAGCCAGTGCCGATGGCGGGGGAAGCAGGCGCCGGCACGGCCATCGTCGTCGTCTCCTTTCATACCGGGCCGGCACTGTGGCCGGCGTTGCGCTCGGCCCTCGATCAGCCGGATTGCGGCCGGCTGGTGGTGGTCGACAACGGCAACGATCCGGCCACGCTCGACCGGCTGAAGGCGATGGCCTGGAACGAGCCGAGGCTCCGCCTCCTCACCGGCCAGGGCAATGTGGGCTTCGCCGCCGCCTGCAACCGCGGGGCCGCGGCGGCGGGCGACTGCGGGCTGCTGCTCTTCATGAATCCGGATTGTGAACTGCCGGCGGGCGCGCTCGCCGCCCTCCGCGCCGCGCTCGCCGCCGATCCCGACGCCTGGATCGCCGCGCCCCTCCTGGTCGACGAGGCGGGCCGCGTGCAGGCCGGCACGCCGCGGAACGCGCTCACGCCGGCCAGCCTCCTCGGCCAGGGGCTCGGCCTGCACCGGCTCTCCCCCATGCTCTTCCCGCCGCTCAACCGGCATGGCGAACCGATGGGTGCGGCGCCCTTCGCCGTGCCCGCCTGCTCCGGTGCCCTCTTCGCCATGCCGCGCGACCGCTTCGCGGCGATCGGCGGTTTCGACGAAGGCTATTTCCTGCATGTGGAGGATCTCGATCTCTGCCGGCGTGTCGGCGATGCCGGCGGGCGCATCCTCTGCCTGCCCGGCTTGCGCGTGCTGCATCACGGCGCCACCAGCCGCGCCCCCGCCGCCTTCGTCGAGCGCCACAAGACGGCGGGCTTCGCCCGCTATCTCACCCGGCACTTCGGCGGCGGCATCGGCGTCCGGGTCCTGGTCGCGCTCCTCTGGCTTCGCTTCCGGCTGCGCTTCCCCTTCGCGGATTGAACGCCGTCACGGGCCGAAGACATGCGCATCCCGGCGAAGCGCCGCGCGCGGCGACCAGGAGAGCGCGCGGGCGATGGCGGCCAGCGGCGCGCGGCGGGCGGCCTGGATCGCCCGGCGCTCGGCCCGCAGCCGCGGCAGTGCCGCGAGCGCATCGCGGAGGCCCCGGGCGAAGGCCCCGCCCTGGCCGCCCAGGGCCGCCTGCAGGAACAGGATCGCGGTGGCCAGGAGATGCGCCGGCAGCAGCGGCCAGAACAGGGCGGCCGGCATGCAGCGAAACTGCAGCCACAGCCGGTTGCGCGCCCCGTGATAGACCGCGAAGGCCGACCGCCGGCCGGCGCTGGCGCCGCCCACATGGGCCACCACCGCCTCGGGCACCAGCCGGCACCGCCCGCCCAGCAGCCGGTGGCGGAAGCCGAGATCGACATCCTCGCAGAAGCAGAAGAAGGCTTCGGCGAAACCGCCCAGTTCCCGGAACCGGCTCGCCCGATACAGCGCCGCGGCGCCGCAGGCGCTGAACACCTCGCCCGCCTCGATTCGCCCCGCCGCCTGCCCATGCGCCCCGCGCCAGGGGATGCCGGCGGCGGACAGCACGTCGCCCAGCCCGTCGAGGCATGACGGATCGCCCGCGTCCAGCTGCAGGCAGGCGAAGGCCTCGGTGCCGGGATGCCGGTCCGCCGCCTCCAGCAGCCGCTCGATCCAGTCCGGCGCGGCGAAGGCGTCGGGGTTCAAGAGCGCCAGCCACGGCGCCCCGGCCGCCTCGGCGGCGCGGTTGTTGCCGGCGGCGAAGCCGAGATTGGCGCCGGCCGCGATGAAGCGGAAGCGCGGATCGGCATTGGCCGCCTTCGCCGCGGCGAAGGCGCCGTCGGCGGAGGCGTTGTCCCAGACGATCACCTCGAAATCCGTCCGCGTCTGCGCCTCGAGCGCCGCCAGGCAGCGGGCGAGGTGCGGCCCTGCGTCATAGACCACCACCAACACGCTCACGGCGGGCGGCGGGCGGGGCTCGGGAGGAAGCGATTCGGGCAAGGGGCGTTTCCGGCGGTTGCGCCGGTCGGGCGCGGTCAGCCATCATGCCGCGCTCCCCCCTGCTCCGGAACCGCGATAGCACAGCCGCCATGACGACGAGCACGACAGCCGGTGCGGCGACGGCGGCGCGCGGCCTCATCCTGGGCGGGCTCCTGGTGGCGCTGCATGCCGGCTTCCTCGGCCTCACCCCCTTCAAGATCGGCTATTGGGGGCCGAGCGAGGCGATCGGCGCGGCGCTGCATGCCAGCGCCGCGCTGGTGGCGATCGGCCTCGCGGTGCTGGCGCTCGCCGACCGGCCGGCGGTGGCGGCGGCGATCGCCACCCCGGTGGTCTGGCCGCCGCTGCTGCTCGCCGCCTGGAGCGGGCTCTTCGCCCCCGCCGCGCAGTTTCCCCTGTTGTCGCTCTTCGGCGCGCCGCAGCTCTCCGAAGGCGTGCTGCTGCATCTCGACATGGCGCTCTGGACCGCGGGCGCCCTCTGCCTGCGCGGGGCGGGACGATGGGGGACGGTGGTCGCCCTGGGGGCGGCGCTGCCGGCCATCGTCATGCCGCTCGTCTTCGCCTTTCAACCGCACCGGCGGTTGTATTTTTATCCCGATTGGCTGGCCTTCTACGGTTTGCTCGCGCCGGCGATCATCATCGGCTTCACGGCGAAGCGTGGTCATGGTGAAGGACGGTGGAAGGTCTGGCTGATCGCTGGGCTGGTGGCGGCCCTGCCGCTGGCGGTTTCCGGCAACCGCGCCGCCACCGCCGCCGCGCTCGCCATGCTCCCCGCCTTCCTCCTCCTCGAGCGGATCGGCCCTCTTTCGCGGGTCTGGCGGCCCCTGGTCGGCACCGGCCTCGCCCTGGTGCCGCCCGTCGGGTTTCTCATCATCTGGTATATCGGTACCGGGCAGCTCAACAACACCTTGTGGTCGCGCCTCCTCGCCATCCAGGTCGCGGCGGGCGCCTTCCAGGATTCGGCCTGGACCTGGGTGATCGGCCAGGGCTGGGGCCACGACATGTTCGGCATGCTCCGCCACCTCGATCGCGTGGGCCAGACCCGCTTCCTCGGCGGCGACACGCCCTGGGACCTCGCGCTCCGCGACTATTTCCACAGCCATCACGGCGGCTTCCAGGCCCTGCTCTCGGCCGGCATTCCGGGGGCGATCGTCTTTTGTCTTCAGCCACTTACGCTGGCGCTCACGGCACCGCGGGGGGTCCGGTTCCTGGCCGGGGCGACCGCGGCGGCGCTCGCGCTGACGCTCTGCTTCTGGTTCCAGACCACCGCCACCGTGGCCTTCCAGGCGATCGCCTTCGCTGCTCTCGCGGGTCCGGGAAAATGGCGGATTCCAGCGACTTCTCCCGCTTTCGCCGCCGCCGCGCTCGGCCTCGCCGCCGCCGTCGCCTTCCAGCTGCGCTTCGGCCTCCCGGCCCAGCACGACCTCGAAACCTGGTCCCTCACCGCCGCCGGCCCGCTTCCCGGCGCCTGCGCCGAATATCCGCCCGAGGACTGGCGCGGCAATCTCGGCCTGGCGCGCGTGATCGGCGGGCGAATCGTCCAGTCGGAGCAGATGGCCGGGCGCGAGGGCTGGACGGACGCCCGGGCCGACCGCCTCTCCGCCACGATCTGCCTTCTGGAACAAAGGCTTGAACGCAACGACTCGGTTTATCTGCTGTTCTGGGCCTTGGAACTGCGCGGCCGCATCGCGCATCTCGACGCCTTCGCCCTCGTCCGTCAGCGCTTCACCCCGCTGATGGACAGCTGGGCGGAGAAGCTCCGCCGCTTCCTCGCCCTTGCGCCGGGCCGCAGCGACATGGCAATCGGCTATTTCGGCTGGGCCATCGGCCAGGGTCGCTATGCCGAGGCCGTGGCCACGGGCGCGATCATCCTGAACCAGCGCCCGGACGATCCGATCGGCCTCTGGTTCAGTGGCAACGCGATGTTGTTCGATTCCGACACAACCGTGGCGCGCCAAGGACTTGCCCGCATGAAACGCGCCCTGACCCTCGGGGTGGAGCAATTTGCGCCGATCGATCCCGGCCTGAAGCGCCGCGTCGAAGCCGCCTAGCCGGCTTCATCCCGTTGTTGCCCCGACGACACACCCTGCCGCCTCCGTTGTGGAAATCCGCCGAAATAACCTTTTGTTAGCGGGGGGAAGCTGTTATCCATCCCGGACGGCTGCGAAGGGACTTGCGTCCCATCATGTGCAGCAAGATAAATTTGCGTAGGATTATCGCTCTTGACCGAGGGGTGGACGATGAAGCGGTTTCAGCTGGTTGGAGCAGTCGCGCTGGGGATGACACTCCTCGCGGGTACTGCTTCCGCACAGGATTATGGCAGCTACGTGCCGGCGGATGGTAACGGCCCGGGCGCGCCCCAGGCGATTGCCGCAGCGGTGGTCACGCGTGTCGCGTCTGTGACCAACGCGGCGCCGACGGAAGTCCGCATTGCCGAACTCTCCGGTGGCAGTGCTTTCTCGCCTCTGGCTCTCGCCGCGGCGGGTACCAGTTCCGGCAACAAGGGCTTCGGCAGCTCGACCGGTGTTGCCGGCCAGGGTGCGAAGCGGCGGGTCGGCATCTGGATCAACGGCGCCTATTCCGACATCGACTACAGCGAGCCGGGCCTGCGCACCGACGGCGACACCAAGTCGGTCGGCATCGGCATCGACTATCTCGTCACGGACAACATCGTCATCGGTGTGTCGGCGACCTATGAAGACACCGACCTGAAGCTGAAGGACGCGCTGGGCGAGTTCGAGCGTGACGGCTGGACGGTTGCCCCGTACGTCGCCTTCAAGCTCGGCCAGTACTTCGTGCTTTCCGGCACGGTCGGCTTCTCGTGGCTGGACAACGATGTCAGCACGGGCGCCGGCGGTACCGGTTCCTACGACACGGATCGCTGGTACGCATCCGCGATGCTGAACTTCAACTACCCGGTCGGCCAGTGGCGCCTGGGCGCTTCTGTCGGCTACCTCTACATCGACGAAGAGGACGACAGCTACACCACCAGCGGCGGCGCCGCGATGGCGAAGGACAGCCGCAACATCGGCCAGGGCCGCGCGGGCATCAGCGTCGGCTACAACTTCGGTGGGATCACTCCCTACCTGATGGGCCGGCTGGAGCATGAGTTCGAGACCACCGACACGGTCTTCGTCGGCACCCGCGCTGTGAAGCCGGACAAGACGGGCTTCGTGGTCGGTGGCGGTCTGGCCTTCAACTACGGCGCCTTCTCCGGTGGCCTCCAGTTGACCTCCACGGCAGGCCGCGACAACTTGGATGTCTACACGCTGTCCGGAACGGTGCGTGTGACCTTCTGATCCCTGTACACTTCGGTTTCGAGCGATCGAGGGGCCAGCTTGCAAAAGCTGGCCCCTTTTCTTTTTGCCGCATGCTGTCTGCTGCTTTCTGCTTGCGCCGCTCCCCTCGAGTTCATCCAACAGGGACGTGATCTCACGGATTCCCTGGCGCAGCGTCACGGCTGGACAAAGGTCGTCATCTCGACGCCCGCATTTCCGATCGTCGCCTATCATCGCCTGACCGCACGGGGCCGCTCCCTCTCGGTCTATATCGAGGGCGACGGCGCCGAATGGATCAACCGGCGTCAGCCCGCGGACCCGACACCGCAGGACCCTGACGCCCTGCGTCTCGCCCTCGCCGACCCGGCCGCCAATCGCCTCTATATCGGCCGCCCTTGCCAGTATCTGCCCCCCGCCGAACTGCGCCGATGCGACCCCGTCTATTGGGACACCGGCCGCCTCGCGCCGGTCGTGATCGATGCGCTCAACCAGGTGGTGGAGCGGCAGAAGGCCGCCATCGGCGCACCGGCGGTGCTGCTCTACGGAAAATCCGGCGGCGGAACCGCCGCTGCGCTCGTTGCCGCTCGCCGCAATGACGTGCGATTTCTGATGACGGCCGCGGCATATCTGGATGTGGCGTTGTGGACCCGGACCCTCGGCGTCACCCCGCTTAGAGATTCACTCGATCCGACCGCCTTCGCAGGTCCGCTCGCGGGCATACCCCAGGTCCACGTGGCCGGTGCGCGGGATGAAATCGTCCCGCCGGCCGTGGTGGAGAGTTTCGTTCGCAGGCTCGGGGCACAGTCGAGGGCACGGGCGATCATCCTGCCCCGATTCGATCACGAGTGCTGCTGGACCCGGGACTGGCCGTCCTTGCTCGAGACCTACCGCCCGGCTGATGGCGTTTGACCCTGCACGCGATGCGGCGCTATAGGGAGCCTCCATCTCCCCTTGGATTTCCTGTCGGGCGTGTATGAGCGTGGCCATTTCCAGCGAAGCCAAACGCACGCCCGTCGACAGCCCCGGAAAGGTTCGGCTCGTCGTCGACGGATACAGGGGCGGCCGCTACAACATCCTTCTCATCGAAGGGCGCTATTACGGCATCGCCCGCTCCGAAGGATCGGTCGACCCGGAGCGGCTACGCACGGGCGACTTCAACGAGCGGATATTCATCGGCGAAGGCCTGGCCGAGGTCGCCGCCGCCATCGATGCCGAACCCAGAGCTTTCGAACTGCCCGACCAACTGCCTCGCATCGTGGAGGCCCGCCACGGCGAGAGCCACTACGCGATCGTGGAATATGGCGGGCGGCATTTCGCCGTGGCTACCGACGATATGCCCTTTTCGATCAGCCGGGTCAGAACGGGACAATGCCGCCGCACGGTGCATGAGGCGGAAACCCGGGCGGAAGTCGAGCGCCTGATCGATGTCGATCCCTGGGCATGGTCGACCGATCCCGCACCCGAACCCGGCGCGCTGGGCAGTGCCGCCACCGCCCCGGTCGATCCCGCGGCCTTCGCTTCTTCTCCAGCCCGGATCAGATTGGAGAACGCAACCGTGTCCCTGCCGATCCATCCGGCTGCGGACACCCTGAAAAAGGCCCTGCTGCGCGGCATCGGTCGCGCCGCCACGGTCAGGCTTCCTGTTCTCCGCGGGGTCAGTCTCGACGTTTCGCCGGGCGAACGGGTGGGTATCGTCGGCCGCAACGGGTGCGGCAAGACCACGCTGCTGAAGGCGATCGCGGGCATCTATCCCCTCAGCGAAGGGCGGCGGTCGGTACGGGGATCAATCGCCCCGGTCATCGCGCAGGGCATCGGTTTCGATCATGCGCTCTCCGTGCGGATCAACGTCAAGCTGTCCATAGCCCATATGGGGCGGCTCGCCGGCTATTCGCGCGAACTCGAGGAAACGATCCTGGATTTCGCGGAACTGACGCATCGCGCGGAGATTCCGCTGCAGCAACTCAGTTCCGGCCAGGCCGCACGCCTCGCCTTTGCCGTGACGCTGTTCCAGACGCCCGACATCCTCATTCTGGACGAGGTCTTCGCCACCGGTGACGTCGCCTTCGTGGCTCGAGCGACTGCCGCCATGACCGCGCGCATCCAGGCAACACCGATCACGCTCCTGGTCAGCCACGATCTGACGACCGTTCAGCGGGTGTGCACGCGCTGCATCCTGATGGCGGAGGGACGAATCGTCGCCGATGGCCCGCCCGCAGCGATCGTTTCCGAGTATCGGCGCCTCTATCAGGTGGGCGGGCAATGACGATCGATGCTGGGCGGCCAGCGTCCGGCGTTACTGTCGCATCTCTGCTCGAGGGCATGCGCACGGTTTCCTATCTGGCCCTCATCCGCCTCCATCGCCGCTACGTCGGCTCCGCAATCGGCGCGCTCTGGTCACTGCTGCACCCGCTTTCGACCACGATCATACTCATTGTGGTCTTCACCAACTTCATGCGCGTCCCGATCAACAACTACGCGCTCTATCTCGTCGCCGGGGTCATCCCATGGGGTTTCCTGAGCGGGGCGCTCACCACGGCATCGCAGTCGCTGATCGCGCGGCGGGAAGTGCTGCAGAGTTCGCTCGTGCCGCCGGCGCTCTTCGTCCTCGCAGACGTCTTGTCGGAATTCATTACCTTCATCGTCGCCTACGTGGTGCTGCTCGTCCTCTCGGCGCTCATCTTCGAACCACCCGGGCCGATGATCGTGTTTCTGCCACTGACCCTGCTTCCTCTTGTCATCTTCGTTTTCGCGGCAAGTGTTCCGGTCGCATACTTGGCGGTCCGCTTTCGCGACATACCGCATGTCCTGCAGATCTTCTTCGCGATGATGTTCTGGCTCGTACCGATCGTCTACAGCACCGACATGGTTCCGGAAACCTTTCGACATTTCATCGTTTACAACCCCTTCTCACTGCTGATCCAACCACCGGTCATCCTCGCCCATGGTGGGGTCATGCCGTCGTTGCGCCTGCTGGGAGCCGGCATGACGGTTGCCTTGGCCACGGCCGCGATCGCATGGATCGTCCACCGGCGCCTCAACCGGGAGATCATCTACCATCTCTGAGCGGCACCAGATCCGGCGGCAAGCAGCGCTTGACAATTCGGGGCGCTAACCTCAATTTCCGCCGGCTTTTGGCGTCGCTCGCGCGCACCGATTCCCGTCAGATCAGCCCCCGTCAAGGCCGCCGCCGGCATGCTCCCTGAGGCCGACCTCGCCCGTATCTATCGCTCGCTCCGTCTCATCCGCCGCGCGGAGGAGGAGACGGCACGCGTCTACCCTTCCGACAAGATCAAGAGCCCGGTCCATCTGTCGATCGGCCAGGAAGCGGTTGCCGTCGGCATTTGCGATGTGCTCCGCCCCGACGACGTCGTGTCCGGCACATACCGCGGCCATGCCGCCTATCTGGCCAAGGGCGCACCGCTCAAGGGCATGATGGCCGAGATGTTCGGCAAGTCGACTGGCGCGGCGGGCGGCAAGGGCGGATCGATGCATCTGGTCTCAGCGGAACACAATGTGCTGGGCGCCTCGGCGGTCGTCGGCACCAGTATCCCGGCGGCGACCGGATATGCACTGGCCCTGAAACGCGAAGGCAAGGGCCGGGTCGTGGCGGCCTTTTTCGGAGACGGCGCCACCGAAGAGGGGGTGTTCTACGAAAGCCTGAATTTCGCGTCGCTGCATCGCCTGCCGATTCTGTTCGTCTGCGAGAACAACGGGTTTGCGATCCACACGCCTCTCTCCAAGCGATGGGCATCTCCTGCGATCTGTGACCGGGTCAAGGGCTTCGGTATGCCGGCACAGCAGATCGAGGACGGTGACGTCTTCGCGATTCGCGGCGCAGCGTCGAAGCACATCGCCGCCATGCGTGACCGCACGGGTGGACCCGCGTTTCTGGAGTGCTTCACCTACCGCTGGCGCGAGCACGTCGGGCCGGCGGAAGATTACGATGCCGGCTATCGTGATCGTCAGGCCCTGACCCCCTGGCAGGCCGGCGATCAGGTTGCCCGGGTTGCCGGGATGCTGCCGCCCGATGCGCGCAAGCGGATCGAGGACGAGGTCGAGCGTGAAATCGCCGAAGCCTTGGATCACGCGGAGACCAGCCCATGGCCCGATCCCAAGGAGTTGTTGAAGGATGTCTTCGCTGACTGACGGAAGCCGCATCCTGAAGTATGTCGATGCCCTTTGTGAGGGTATGGGCCAGGAGATGGAAGCAGACCCCTCCGTCTTCGTATTCGGGCTGGATGTCGACGATCACAAGGCGATCCAGGGCTCGACCAAGGGCCTGCTGCAACGCTTCGGCGCCGATCGCGTTTTCAACACGCCGCTGTCGGAAGACGCGATGACGGGCGTCGCCATCGGTGCCGCCATGGCGGGCATGCGGCCGATCCATGTGCATATCCGCATGGACTTCCTGATGCTGTGCATGAACCAGATCGTCAACATCGCCGCCAAGGCCCGCTACATGTACGGCGGTTCGGTGAAGGTGCCGATGGTCGTGCGCAGCATGATCGGCAAGTCGTGGGGCCAGGGTGCCCAGCATTCCCAGGGCCTTCATTCGATGTTCATGCATGTGCCGGGCCTGAAGGTCGTCGCGCCCTCGAACGCGCACGACGTGAAGGGCGCGATGATCGCCTCGATCCGTGACGACAACCCGGTGATCTTCGTCGAGCACCGCCTGCTCTACGGCACCGAGGCCTATGTGCCGGAAGCGCCGTTCGAGGTGCCGTTCGGCAAGGCCCGCGTCACCCGCCCGGGCAAGGACGTGACCCTGGTCGGCATCTCCAACATGCTGGTCGAGTGCCTGCGCGCCGCCGAACTCCTGGCCGAGGTCGGCATCGAGGCGGAAGTGATCGACCCGATCTCGCTGGTGCCGCTCGACTTCGACACCATCTTCGCCTCCGCCATCCGCACCGGGCGCCTGCTGGTCGTCGACAATGCCTGGATGAACTGCGGCGCCAGCGCGGAGATCCTGGCCCGCATGGGCGAGAGCATGGACCGGCCGGTGAAGATGAAGCGCATGGGCTTCGCGCCCACCACCTGCCCGACCAGCCCGCCGCTCGAGGCGCTGTTCTATCCGAACCCGGCCACCATCGCGACCACGGCCCGGCAGATGCTGGAGCCCGGCGCGCCGGCCTGGGACCCGGAGTCGGAGCGGGCGAAGCTCACCTACCAGACGCAATTCCGCGGGCCGTTCTGACCGGCTCGCCTGGATCAAATTCTCTAGCGGGGCGTGATGTTCTACGAACTTGCCGTCAGCACCTGGGGTGACGAGGAAATCGCCGCACTCCATCGCGTGATCGACAGCGGCCGTTTCACCATGGGCGAGAACGTCGCCCGCTTCGAAGCCGACTTCGCCCGCTACTTCGGCATGAAGTACGCGGTGATGGTGAATTCCGGCTCCTCGGCCAATCTCGCGGCCGTGGCGGCCCTGTTCCACAAGAAGGACAAGCCGCTGCAGCGCGGCGACGAGGTGATCGTGCCCGCGATCTCCTGGGCCACGACCTATCACCCGCTGCAGCAGTATGGGCTGAAGCTGCGCTTCGTCGATGTCGACCTCGACACGCTGAACCTCGACATCGCGCAGCTCGAGAAGGCACTGACGCCGAAGACCAGGATGCTGGTCGCGGTGTCGATCCTGGGCAACCCCTGCGCCCTCGACGTCATGCGCGCCTTCTGCGACAAGCACGGCCTCTACTTCCTGGAGGACAACTGCGAATCGATGGATGCCGAGGTGGCGGGCCGCAAGACCGGCACCTTCGGGCACCTGAACACCTACAGCTTCTTCTTCTCGCACCACATCTCGACCATGGAAGGCGGGATGGTGCTGACCGACGACGAGGAGCTGGCGCATCTGTGCCGGGCGATCCGGGCGCACGGCTGGGTCCGCGACCTGCCGGAGAGCTCGCCGCTCTACGAGAAGAAGCCGAACGACCGCTATCAGGCCTATCGCTTCATCATGCCGGGCTACAACCTGCGCCCGCTGGAAATGTCGGGCGCGGTCGGGATCGAGCAGCTGAAGAAGCTGCCGGGCATGACGGCCGAGCGGCGGAAGAACATGGCGCTGTTCCAGAAGCTGTTCGCCGGCGACGAGCGCTTCATCATCCAGAAGGAGCACGGCAAGAGCTCGTGCTTCAGCTTCACCATCATCCTGAACCCGAAACTCGGCCCAGACCGCGACTACATCTTCCAGGCGCTGGAGAAGGCCGATATCGGCTATCGCGTCATCACCGGCGGCAACTTCCTGCGCCACGACGCGATCAAGTACTACGACTACGACGTCGTCGGCGGCGTTTGCGCCAATGCCGATATCGCGCACGACTACGGCCTCTTCGTCGGCAACCATCCCTTCGACATCACGCCCCAGCTCACCAGGCTTCACGAGGTGCTGGACACGGCGTGGAAAGAATCGACCCAGGCGCGGTGATCTCCCATGGCTGACGGCTTCAATATCCTGGTGACCGGCGGCGCCGGCTATCTCGGCTCCACGCTGGTGCCGATGCTGCTGGCGCGTGGCCATAAGGTCACCGTCATCGACAGCTTCATGTTCAAGCAGAACACGCTGGCCCAAGTCTGCCACGACCCCAACTTCACCGTGGTGAAGGGCGACAGCCGCGACGAAGCGACCATGAAGCCGCTGGTGGCCAAGGCCGACGTCCTGATCCCGCTGGCCGCCCTGGTCGGTGCGCCGCTCTGCAACGCCGACAAGACCGGCGCGGTGAGCATCAACTTCGACGCGGTGAAGATGCTCTGCGGCATGGTTTCACCGGCCCAGCGAATCGTCCTGCCGAACACGAATTCCGGCTACGGCATCGGCCAGAAGGACGCCTTCTGCACCGAGGACAGCCCGCTCAGCCCGATCACGCTCTACGGCCGCACCAAGGTCGATGCCGAGAAGGCGGTGATGGAGCGGGAGAACTCGCTCTCCTTCCGGCTCGCCACCGTGTTCGGCATGTCGCCGCGCATGCGCGTCGACCTGCTGGTGAACGACTTCGTGCACCGGGCGATCTTCGACCGCGCGGTCGTGCTTTTCGAGGCGCATTTCAAGCGCAACTACATCCATGTGCGGGACGTGGCCCGCGCCTTCATCCACGCCATCGACAATTTCGAGAAGATGAAGGGCTTGAGCTACAACGTCGGCCTGTCGGACGCCAATCTGTCGAAGCTGGAACTCTGCCAGCGCATCCAGAAGCACCTGCCGAAATTCGTGTTCCTGGAAGCGCCGATCGGCGAGGACCCGGACAAGCGCGACTACATCGTCTCCAATGCCAGGATCGAGGCGACCGGCTATGCCCCGGCGCATTCGCTGGATGCAGGCATCGTCGAACTGATCAAAGGCTTCTCGATGATCCGCGATACCCACTACGGCAACGTCTGAGGCGATGAGTTTCGACCTCGACGGGCGCCGCGTCTGGGTCGCCGGCCATCGCGGCATGGTGGGCGGGGCGCTGTGTCGCCGCCTCGCCAGCGAAAAGGTCACCCTCCTCACCGCCGACCGCAAGACGCTCGACCTGCGCCGCCAGGCCGATGTCGAGGCCTGGGTAACGGCGAACCGGCCGGATGTCGTGGTGATCGCCGCCGCTGTGGTCGGCGGGATCAAGGCAAACGACGCCTACCCCGTCGACTTCCTCTACGACAACCTCGCCATCCAGACCAATGTCGTGCGGGCGTCCGCCGAAGCCGGCGTCTCGCGCCTGATGGTGCTGGGATCGTCCTGCATCTATCCGAAGCACGCCGAGCAGCCGATCACGGAAGCGACCCTGCTGACCGCGCCGCTGGAGCCGACCAACCAGTGGTACGCGCTGTCGAAGATCGCCGCGGTGAAGCTGGCCGAGGCCTACCGGAAGCAGCACGGGCTCGACTTCATTTCGGTCGTGCCGACCAATCTCTACGGTCCCGGCGACAACTTCGATCTCGACCAGGGGCATGTCATTTCGGCCCTGATGCGCAAGATTCACGAGGCTAAGCGCGATGGCCGCGACGAAGTGGAGATCTGGGGAACGGGGAGCCCGCGGCGCGAATTCGTCTATGTCGACGACGCCGCCGACGGCTTGGTCTTCCTGCTTCGGCACTATGCCGCCCAGGCGCCGATCAACCTCGCCGGCGGCGAAGAGGTCAGCATCCGGCAGCTGGCGGATATCCTGGCGGATATCATCGGCTTCCAGGGGCGGTTCAAGTATCTGACCGATCGTCCGGATGGCATGCCGCGCAAACTTCTGGACGGATCGGCAATAGCCAAGCTGGGCTGGCGGCCACACACCGCCTTGCAGGCCGGCTTGGCGGAAACCCATCGCTGGTTCGTCGAAACCGGCGGCCAGGGCCGGGCCCGCTGACCGGGCCAAGCTTCCCTGTATAAGCACGATACGCTATGTAAAGTTCAGGACAGTCGCGTGCAGCGCGCCGCCCGATTCACGCTCTTGGGGGCAGCTTACGATCATGGGGATATCCGGCATATGAGCGATCTCGATCTCCTGCTGATCAATCCGGGCGGGCGCGAGCAGATCTATCAGGCGCTCGGCGAGGAGTTGACCGCCGTCGAACCCCCCATGTGGTGCGGGATCATCGCCAACAACGCGCGCATCCACGGCTATTCGGTGAAGATCATCGATTCCGAGGCCGAGCAGTGGGGCCCGGAAACGGTGGCCGCCAAGGTGGCCGAGTGGAAGCCGGCCCTGGTCGGCCTGATCGTCTTCGGCCACCAGCCCTCCGCCTCGACCCAGCAGATGGTCGGCGCCCGCGCCGCCGCGCTGGCGATCAAGGCCGTGGCGCCCGAGCAGAACATGATCATCGTCGGCGGCCATGTCGCCGCCCTGCCCGAACGCACGCTGCAGGAAGAGGTGGTCGACTTCGCCTGCAACGGCGAGGGCCCGGTCACCATCCGCGGGCTGATCGACGTCCTGAAGGGCGATGCTCCCCGCGACTTCGCCTCCGTGCCCGGCCTCGTCTGGCGCGACGGCGAGAGCATCCGTCAGAACCTGGGCGCGCCGCTGATCCAGGATCTCGACAAGGAACTACCCGGCTCGGCCTGGGACCTGCTGCCGATGGAGAAGTACCGCGCCCATAACTGGCAGTGCTTCAACGACCTGTCGACGAGGAAGCCCTATGCGTCGATCTACACCACGCTCGGCTGTCCCTATAAGTGCAGCTTCTGCTGCATCAATGCGCCCTTCGGCAAGAACGGCTACCGGATGCGCAGCCCCGAGAGCGTGGTGGCCGAGATCGATCACCTGGTGAAGACCTACAACGTCCGCACCTACAAGATCGTCGACGAGATGTTCGTCCTGAACGAGCATCACGTGATGGCGATCTGCGACGCGCTGATCGAACGCAACTACGGCCTCAACATCTGGGCCTATGCCCGGGTCGACACGGTGAAGCCGCATTTCCTCGACAAGCTGAAGCGGGCCGGCATCCAGTGGCTGGCGCTGGGCATCGAATCCGGCTCCAAGCACGTCCGCGACGGCGCCCGCAAGGCGCTGAAGAACAACGACATCATCAACATCGTCCGCATGATCCAACAGCACGGGATCAACGTCATCGGCAACTTCATCTTCGGCCTGCCGGACGACGACATGGAGACGATGCGCGACACGCTGGAACTCGCCAAGGAGCTGAACTGCGAGTTCTCCAACTTCTATTCGGCCATGGCCTATCCGGGCTCGCCGCTCTACGGCATGGCGGTGGAGAACGGCTGGGACCTGCCGGACAGCTGGAGCGGCTATTCCCAGCACTCCTTCGACTGCAAGCCGCTGGCGACCGAGCATGTCGGCGCCGACGCCGTGCTCGGCTTCCGCGACGCCGCCTTCGACGAGTATTTCACCAACCAGCGCTATCTCGACATGGTGACCCAGCGCTTCGGCTGGGAGACCAGGAAGCATATCGAGCAGATGACCAAGCATTCGCTGAAGCGGAAGCTGCTCGACGGCGAGAGCGTCCGCACGCGGCAGCGCCCGCTGGTCCCCGCCGCCTGAGCGGCGGCTGGCCAGGGGCCAACCTTCATGTCCCTTGAGGGCATCGACGTCGCCGTTCTGGCCGGCGGTCTCGGCACGCGCATCCGCTCCGTCCTGGGCGATACGCCGAAGGTTCTGGCGCCGGTCGATGGCCGCCCCTATCTCGCCTGGCTGCTGGACTGGCTGGGCGGATTCGGAACGCGACGCGTGGTTCTCTGCCTCGGCCATTTGGCGGATCGCGTCACCGACTGGACGCGCGATCACGCACCGCACGGCATGGAGGTGGCGGTGTCGGTCGAACCCGAACCCATGGGTACCGCCGGCGCCATCCGCCTCGCCCGACCCTTGTTCCGTTCCGACCCGGTCGTGGCGATGAACGGCGACACTTTCGTGGGCGCCGACCTTGCGCGGTTCGTGGCCGCCCATCGAAGCCTGGGCAGCGACATCACACTTCTCTGCGCCGAAGTCGCCGACGCCGGGCGCTACGGCCGGGTGGAGATCGATGCGGGGCGCATCACCCGATTCGCCGAGAAGGAACCGGGATCGGCACGAGCCGGAAGTATCAATGCCGGCATCTATGCACTTTCCAGCACTGCCCTCGATTCTCTTGCCACGACCGCGGCTCGCTCGATCGAACGCGACATCTTCATGACAGCTCCCTCCGGCAGCATCGGCGCGGTGATGACAGGAGGCCAGTTCATCGATATCGGAACGCCGGAAAGCCTGCAGGCCGCAGGGGCGGCCTTCCGAGCGATCGCGGCGTCCAGACCGGAACCAACGGCATGATCATCACCCGCACGCCCTTCCGCGTTTCACTCTTCGGCGGCGGGACCGACTATCCGCAATGGTACCGCCAGAATGGCGGATCGGTGCTGGGTTTCGCCATCAACAAGTACTGCTACATCACGCTCCGCAAGTTGCCGCCCTTCTTCCAGCACAAGCATCGGATCGTCTATTCGCGGCTGGAACTGGTGCAGGCGATCGACGAGATCCAGCATCCGGCCGTCCGCGCCATCTTCAAGGACCGCGGAATCACCGCCGGCATGGAATTGCATCATGACGGCGACCTGCCCGCCCGCTCGGGCCTCGGTTCGTCGTCCTCCTTCACCGTCGGTCTCCTGAACGCGCTCTATGCGCTCGATGGTCGCCACGCGACGCGCCGGCAACTCGGCGAGGAAGCGATCCGCATCGAGCAGGAAGTGATCGGCGAGGCCGTCGGCTCGCAGGATCAGCTCTGGGCCGCGTTCGGCGGATTGAACCGAATCGACTTCAACACCGACGGCACCTTCGCCGTCATGCCGGTGGTGATGCCCCCCGAACGCCGCAGGGCGCTCGAGGGGTCGCTGATGCTGTTCTTCACCGGCTTCTCGCGCTTCGCCTCGGAAGTGGCGCAGAAGCAGATCGACAACTTCAGCAAGCGGGAAGCCAATCTGCGCAGCTTGCGCGCCACTGTCGACGAAGGCCTCGCCATCCTCGGCGACAGCAACCGCAACCTCGAGGACATCGGTCGCCTGCTGCATCAGGGTTGGCAGATCAAGCGCGGCATGGCGGAAGGCGTCTCCACCCCGGCGATCGACGAAATATACGAAGCGGGCCTGTCCGCCGGGGCCATCGGCGGCAAGCTACTGGGCGCGGGCGGGGGCGGGTTCGTCCTGTTCTATGTGCCACCCGAACGGACGGCCCAGGTCCGCGAGCGCCTGAAGAAGCTGATCCACGTGACCTTCCGGATCGAGGGCGAAGGCAGCAAGATCGTCCTCTACGAGCCCGACGGCTTGTGAGCGAACCACCGGTCCGCCGCCTGTCGCGCCGGCTGGCGGTCGAAAACTCGCGCTGGCGGGTATACCTGGACCATATCCGCGACCGATCGGGAAACGAGGTTCCCGACTATCTGGTGGTGGAACCCAAGGTTCGGCTGGCCGGGGCGGTAACCGGCGTCGCAGTTCTTCCCGCCCTCGGCGACAGGATCGTGCTCATGGCGACATGGCGGCACGCCATCGAGGCGCGCGGGTATGAACTCGTCAAAGGCTTCATTGACGCCGGCGAAGCACCGCCGGAAGCCGCCCTGCGTGAATTGGCGGAGGAGACCGGGCTCACCTGCGCAGCTGCCGACCTTGCATTTGTCGGCTATGTCGCACCAGAACCCTCGACCCTGGCCGGCAAGGGCGCCTTGTTCATTGCGCAGAACTGCCGGCAGGAGCGGAGGGCCGACGAAGACGAGATCGGTCTCGGAAGCCCGCAAGCTTTTGATGCTGCGGCGATCGAGTCCTTGCTGTCTTCAGGGGCGATCGAAGACGCGATGACCCAGGTTGCCTGCCTGCGCTGGCTCAGTCTCAGTCGCCGGTGACCAATCGGTCGACCAACTGCTTCACCGTCGGCACGAAGCCATTTGCATAAAACGGATCATCGGCAAATCGGTACGCCGCGTGCCCCGCGAACATCAGGTTGTGGTCGATCGATTCTGAATGGCTGATGTCCTGCAAGGTCTTCTGGATGCAGAAGCTGCGCGGATCGGCCTTCTTGCCGGTGCTGCCTTCTTCGTGCTGCGACCAGTTCGAGAAGGCGCATGCCGAGAGGCAGCCCATGCACTCGATCTGATCGGTGCGGATCTCATGCGACTTCTCCGGGGTGACGAAGATCAGCGTCGAGTCCGGCGTCTTCATCGCCTCGACGAAGCCGTTCGACATCCAGGCTTGCGCATGGTCCTTGTCGGTGTGGGTGACGAATACCGGCCGGCCTCGCGGACCGATCTTCAGCTCGGTGTCGTGTTCGCCCACCGGCGCCATCGTATAGGCGATCTGACGTTCGCTGCGCTGATGCAGCTCTTCCAGGAAGGGGTTGCGCACGCCCGATGACCAGAAGCCCGTGGGACTGAATCGGTTCAGGTAGACGTCGCCCTTCTTCAGCGTCAGCAGGCGGCGTTTCCAGGCTGGTGAAATCGGGCTTTCCTGGGTGAGCAGCGGGCGGGTGCCGAACTGGAAGGCCACAGGACCCACTTCGGGATTGTCGAGCCAGTCGGCCCATTCGCGCAGGCACCAGACTCCGCCCGCCATCACGATCGGCGTGTCGGCTAGTCCGCACTCGCGCATCACGTCGCGCAATTCCCGCACGCGCGGAAGCGGTGCCTCGGGCCGCAGCGGGTCTTCGGAATTGGACAGGCCGTTGTGGCCGCCGGCGAGCCAGGGATCTTCGTAGACCACCCCGCCCAGCCAGTCCGAGAACTTGTGATAGGCCCGCTTCCACAGCGCCCGGAACGCACGGGCCGAAGAAACGATCGGGTAGTACCAGATGCCGTAGGAGGCCGCGATCTGGGCGATCCGGTAGGGCATGCCCGCGCCGCAGGTGACGCCGTTGACGACGCCCTTGGCGCCTTCAAGCACGCCGTGCAGCACACGCTCGGCACCGCCCATTTCCCACAGGATGTTGATGTGGATGCGGGCATCGGGGCCCGCGATGTCGCGGGCGATCTTCGCCTGGGTGATGCCACCCCGCACCGCATAGGCGACCAGTTCCTCATGTCGCTCGCGCCGCGTGCGACCATGATAGATCTGCCGGATCGTATGGCCTTCGGCATCGTAGGAATCGGCATTGACGCCCGAAAAGGTGCCAACTCCGCCGGCCTTCGCCCAGGCGCCGGAACTTTCCCCGTTCGAAACCGCCACGCCTTTTCCTCCTTCGACCAGGGGAAGCACGTCACGGCCGGAAATGCGAATGGAGTTGAGCGGTTTCACCTGATTCCTCTCCCGAGTCGACCCGGCGGGTACTGGTCCCCGCCCCACCTCCTTCAAAGGATGTGTCGCGCGACCGGCCGCCCGGCAAGAGCGGCCGGTCGTTGATAGGCTACGCCGGCTCGGCAGCGGCCTCCGCCGCGGCCTTCTTGGAGATGTCCTCGCCGGTGGCCTGATCGACCACCTTCATGCTGAGACGGACTTTACCGCGCTCGTCGATGCCGAGCACCTTGACCCGCACTTCCTGGCCTTCCTGGATCACATCCCCGACCTTGGCAACCCGCTTGGACGCCAGTTCGCTGATGTGGACCAGGCCATCGCGATTGCCGAAGAAGTTCACGAAGGCACCGAATTCCACCAGCTTGACGACCTTGCCCTTGTAGATCGCGCCGACTTCGGGCTCGGACGTGATCGACTTGATCCAGTCGATCGCGCGCTGAGCGTCGGCGGAATCGGTCGCCGCCACCTTGATCGTCCCGTCGTCCTCGATGTCGATCTTGCAGTTGGTCTTTTCGCAGATCTCGCGGATCACCTTGCCGCCCGTGCCGATCACTTCGCGGATCTTCTCCTTCGGCACCGTGATCATGGTGACGCGCGGGGCATGGCTCTTCACCTCGATGCGCGAGGCGTCGAGGGCGCGCGCCATCTCGCCCAGGATATGCAGTCGACCGTCACGCGCCTGGCCCAGAGCGATCTTCATGATCTCCTCGGTGATGCCCGCGATCTTGATGTCCATCTGCAGCGAAGTGACGCCGGACTCCGTGCCCGCCACCTTGAAGTCCATGTCGCCCAGATGATCTTCGTCACCGAGGATATCCGAGAGCACGGCGAAGCCCGACGGCTCCTTGATCAGGCCCATGGCGATGCCCGCCACCGGCGCCTTGAGCGGCACGCCCGCATCCATCAGCGACAGCGAGGTGCCGCAGACGGTAGCCATGGACGAAGAGCCGTTGCTTTCGGTGATCTCCGACACCACGCGCACGGTATAGGGGAACTCCTCCTTCTTCGGGAGCAGGGGATGCACGGCCCGCCAGGCGAGTTTGCCGTGGCCAACCTCGCGCCGCCCCGGCGAACCCACACGCCCGGTCTCACCGACCGAGAAGGGAGGGAAGTTGTAGTGGAGCATGAAATGCTCCCGGTACTCCCCGGTCAGTGCGTCGATGATCTGCTCGTCCTGGCCGGTACCGAGGGTGGTCACCACCAGCGCCTGCGTCTCGCCGCGGGTGAACAGCGCCGCGCCGTGTGCGCGCGGCAGCACGCCGACCTCGCAGACGATCGGCCGGACCGTCTTGGTGTCGCGGCCGTCGATGCGGATACCTGTTTCCAGGATGTTGCCGCGGACGATGTCGCTCTCCAGGTCCTTGAAGACTCCGCCCGCTACGGCCAGTTCGGCCGGCTGATCGGCGAAAAGCGCCAGCGCCTTCTTCTTCACGGCACCGACCTTGGCGTAGCGGTTCTGCTTCACCGTCTCGCGATAGGCCTCGCGCAGTTCCGATCCGACGCTCTCGAACATCTTGGCCTTGACCGCGGCGACTTCAGGCGCCTCGGCGGGAAGATCCCAAGGGTCCTTCGCGCAGCGCTCGGCCAGTTCGATGATCGCCTGGATCACCGGCTGGAACGCAGTGTGTCCGAACATCACCGCGCCCAGCATCACGTCTTCGGACAGTTCCTGTGCCTCCGACTCCACCATCAGCACGGCATCGGCGGTGCCGGCGACGACGAGATCGAGCTGGCTCTCCTCGATCTGCTTGGCGGTCGGGTTGAGAATGTACTCGCCGTTGGCGTAACCGACCTTGGCGGCGCCGATGGGGCCCATGAAGGGAATACCCGAGATGGTCAGCGCCGCCGAGGTGCCGATCAGCGCCACGATATCGGAATCGTTCTCGAGGTCGTGGCTCAGCACGGTCGCGATGATCTGGGTCTCGTTGCGGAAGCCGTCCGCGAAGAGAGGACGGATCGGCCGGTCGATCAACCGGCAAATGAGGGTTTCGCGCTCGGAGGGACGGCCCTCGCGCTTGAAGAAGCCGCCGGGAATCTTGCCCGCCGCGAAGGTCTTCTCCTGGTAATTCACCGTCAGAGGAAAGAAATCGATCCCCGGGCGCGGCGCCCGGGCCGCGACGGCGGTGCATAGCACGGTGGTTTCGCCATAGGTCACGAGAACCGCGCCGTCGGCCTGACGGGCCATCCGGCCCGTCTCGAGGACGAGCTTCCGCCCGCCCCACATCAGTTCCTTGCGATGGATCTGGAACATGTCATTCATCCTTCCGTCTGGCGACCGATCATCCTTGCCGGCCGCGGTAGCCTCGATCTCGGGGAGAAAATAATACAAGGCACCGCACGGCCGAGGGGGTCCGTACGGTGCCTGAACTCATAATAGCGGGGCGCGAAACACGCGCCGGCCGACTACTTGCGAAGACCGAGGCGCTTGATCAACGCTTCGTAGCGGGCAGCGTCCTTCTTCTTCAGGTAGTCGAGAAGACGGCGACGCTGGCTGACCAGCATGAGCAGACCCCGGCGCGAGTGGATATCCTTCGCGTGGGTCTTGAAATGTCCGGTCAGGTTCTGGATGCGCTCCGACAGGATCGCCACCTGGACTTCAGGCGAGCCGGTATCGGTTGTCGTCTGCGCGAATTCACTGATGAGCGCCTGCTTGCGCTCCGCTGAAATCGACATCGGATTGCTCCGTTAACGTTGGTTGAAGACACGCACCGGCCGCACGTCGCCGCTCTGGACTTCCGCCAGCGCGACCAACCGCCCGGCGCACATCGCGCGGACAATTCCGTCGTCGGTGTCGAGCACCTTGATCGCCTGCCCGCCGCTCAAGCGGTCGGCCTGCGGTCCGGTCAAGGCCAGTGCCGGGATGTCGTCCAGCACGGTCGCAACCGGCAAAAGATGCTCACGAGGGGCGGGACCATGCCACACGTCTCGCAGGCGTTCCAGCGAAATCGCGTCGTCTTCGCCGAAGCGCCCGACCCGGGTACGGCGGAGTTGCGAGACGTGTCCGAAGCAGCCGAGCTTTTCGCCGAGGTCGCGCGCCAAGGCCCTGATATAGGTGCCCTTCACGCAATCGACTTCGAAAATCGCTGTATTTTCAGTTGTTTCCAGAAGGTCGAAGCGATGCACCGTGACCGGCCGGGGGGGAAGGTCGGGCGGCTTTCCGGCCCGCGCCAGCGCATAGGCGCGTTCGCCGTCCACTTTCAGGGCGGAAAAGACCGGCGGGCGCTGCTCGATCTGCCCGGTGAAGGCCGGCAACGCCGCCTCGATCTCTGCCCGCGTGGGCCGAAGATCGCTGCTGGTGATGACCTCGCCCTCGGTATCGTCGGTGGTCCGGCTCTCGCCCCAGGTCACGGTGAAACGATAACTCTTGTCGGCATCGAGCGCATAGCCGACCGTCTTGGTCGCCTCGCCCATGGCGATCGGCAGGATGCCTGTGGCGATCGGATCGAGCGTGCCGCCGTGGCCGGCCTTCGCCGCCTTGGTGATGAAGCGGACAGCGGAAACGACCTTGGCCGAGGTAATGCCGGGCGCCTTGTCGACAATCAGCCAGCCGTCGATCTTCTCGCCCTTGCTGCCCCTACGCCCCATCGTCGTCTTTGTCCGATTTCCAGGCGCCCAGCCGGGCGCGATCCTTTTCCAAGAGTTCGGTGATCCGGTCGGCCCGCTCGAACCGCTCATCCAGCCGAAAATGCAGGTCGGGGGCGTATTTCAGCCTTACGAGGCGGGCAACCTGCGAGCGCAGATAGGGCGCGGACCGGGCGAGACCCTTCAGCACGTCGCCGGCGTCGCGCCCGGCCAGCGGCAGGACGAAAGCAATCGCGTTGCGGAGATCGGGCGTCACCCGCACTTCCGTCACCGTGATCGACACGCCGGCAAGCGCCGGCTCCCGCAGCTCGCCGCGGGTCAGAACTTCGGCCAGGGCATGGCGCAGCGCTTCACCGACCCGCAGCACGCGCTGCGAGGGCTCTCCCGGGTTCTGCTGGGCACGCGTTCGCGACATCAGTCACCTCGTTATCGCCACGGCAGCGGATCAGAGCTGCCGGGCGATCTCGATGACCTCGAAACACTCGATGACGTCACCCGCCTGGATGTCCTCGTAGTTCTCGAAGGACATGCCGCATTCGGTGCCCTGCTTCACCTCGCGGACTTCGTCCTTGAAGCGTTTCAGGGTGGAGAGCGTACCTTCGTGGATCACCACGTTGTCGCGCAGCAGGCGCACCTTGGCCCCGCGCTTGACGACGCCTTCGGTGACCATGCAGCCGCCGACCTTGCCGACCTTGGTGATATTGAAGACCTCGCGGATCTCCGCATTGCCGAGGAACTGCTCGCGCAGCGTGGGCGCCAGCATGCCGGACAGCATCGCCTTCAGATCGTCCAGCACGTTGTAGATGACGGAGTAGTAGCGAATGTCGATATGGTCGCGCTGGGCTAGGTCGCGCGCCTGCTTGTTGGCGCGAACGTTGAAGCCGACGATGATGCCGCCGGATGCCCGAGCGAGCGTCACGTCGGATTCGTTGATGCCGCCCACCGCCCCGTGCAGAACGCGAACCGCGACTTCATCGGTTCCGAACTTGGCCGTCGAGGCGAGGATGGCCTCCAGCGAACCCTGGACGTCGGCCTTGACCACGATCGGAAGCTCTTTCAACTCGCCCGCCTTGATCTTGGCGAACATCTGCTCGACCGTGCCGCGGCCACCGCCCACCACGGTGCGGGAATCACGCACCTTCCGCTGGCGATAGTCCGAAATCTCGCGCGCCCGAGCCTCGTTCTCGACCACGATGAAATGATCGCCGGCTTCCGGCAGACCCTGCAAGCCGAGCACTTCGACAGGCGCCGAGGGGCCCGCCTGATCGACTTGCTTCCCGTGGTCGTCCACCAGCGCCCGGACGCGACCCCATTCGGAGCCGGCCACGAAAATCTCGCCGACACGCAAGGTTCCGCGCTGGACCAGCACGGTGGCAACGGGGCCGCGGCCCTTGTCCAGCTTCGCCTCGATGATTGCGCCTTCGGCCAGGCGTTCGGGATTGGCTTTCAGGTCGAGAATTTCCGCCTGCAGCAGGATCGCTTCCTCGAGCTTGTCGAGGCCGAGCTTGGTCTTCGCCGAGACATCCACGGCGAGCACATCGCCGCCCATCTCTTCCACCACGATCTCATGCTGCAGAAGCTGTTCGCGGACCTTCTGCGGGTTCGCGTCCGGCTTGTCGACCTTGTTGATCGCGACAATCAGCGGAACCTTCGCGGCCTTTGCATGGCGGATGGCCTCAATCGTCTGCGGCATCACCGAATCGTCGGCCGCCACAACCAGCACGACGATGTCGGTCACGCTGGCGCCGCGCGCGCGCATGGCGGTGAACGCCTCGTGACCGGGCGTGTCGAGGAAGGTAATGCGCGATCCCGACCGCAACTGGACCTGATACGCACCGATATGCTGCGTGATTCCGCCCGCTTCCCCGGCCGCGACGTCAGTCTGCCGCAATGCATCGAGCAAGGAGGTCTTGCCGTGGTCGACATGCCCCATGATGGTCACGACCGGCGGCCGCGACAGCAGGGTATCCACTTCGTCGGCCTCGCCCACCAGACCCAGTTCGATATCGGCCTCGGACACGCGGCGGATGCGGTGCCCGAACTCCTGGACCAGGAGTTCCGCCGTATCGGCATCAATGGTCTGCGTGATGGTTGCCATCACGCCCATCTTCATCAACGACTTGATGACGTCGACGCCGCGCTCGGCCATGCGGCTGGCAAGTTCCTGGACGGTAATCGTCTCAGGCACGATCACGTCGCGCACGACTTTCGCCGGGCCACTGTCGTGCTGGCCCATCTGCTGGCGCCGCTCGCGCTCGCGGGCGCGCCGGAACGCCGCCAGGGAACGCACCCGATCGCCTTCGTCCAGCGCTTGGGTAACGGTAATGCGGCCGCTTTGGCGGCGTTCGGAACCGCGCTGACGCGATATCGCCGTCTTGGCGGGCGTATTCGGCGCCGCGGCTTTGCCCGCCGCGGCGACGACCGCGGGCACACCGGGACGGCGTCGGCGCTCGCTGTCGTCGTCTTCGGCGACCCGCGCGCGCGCACCGGGGGCTACAGCTGCCGCATCGGGCTTCGCCGCCTCGTTGTCACGCAGCCGGCGCGCGGCCTCCTCCTCGGCGCGACGCTTGGCGTCCTCTTCGGATTTCTTGCGTACTTCCTCGTCCGCAAGGCGCCGCTGGGCCGCCTCTCGCTCATTGCTCAACCGTGCCTGCTCTTCGGCTCGGCGCCTTGCATCTTCCTCAGCCCGCTTGCGGGTGTCGGCGTCAGCGCGCAACGAACCTTCGAGCGCCCGGGCGCGCGAAGCCTTTTCCTCGTCAGTCAGCTGCCGAAGAACCACGCGGCCACGCAGGGAACGATCCCCCGACGCCCCCGCCGACGCGGCTTGACGCTGTTGTTGCGGCGGGCCACCCCGCTGCGGAGCGCCGGCGCCCTGCCGCGGCGCCGCGGCCCCAGCCCCCTGACGCTGACCCGGACGGGCGGGCGCGGAAGCGGGCGGACGGGCGCCGGCTGCCTGCGCCGGAGGCGACGGGCGGACGATCGGCGCGGGCGGAACCGTACTGGTTTTTGCCGCCACGGGCGGCGCGGCCGGGGGAGCGACGACAGCTTCGGGAACGACCGGGGCAACGGGTTCCGGCGGCGGAACAACGGCCGCGGCCTGCGGAACAGGGGCGGGCGCCGGCGCGACGGGCGCTGGGGCGGGAGCCGCAGCCTTCGGTGGCTCGGAAAGAACGGGTTTGACGACGGGGCGCGGCGTCGCGGGCGCGACCGGCGACGCTGTGGCGGGAGCGGCGGCGGCCGGTTTCGCAGCAGCAGCCGCCGCGGCGGCCTCGTTGGCCTTGATCGGCGGTCGCGGCGGGGCAATGGATCGCGACTTTCGAACCTCGACGGCAACCGCCTTCGACCGCCCGTGACTGAAGCTCTGGCGCACCTGGCCTGTTTCCACCGTCTTCTTGATGGCGACAGGGCGCACCGGCGGCGCATTGACGCGCGCTGCCTGCTTCTTGTCCTCGGGTTCGTTCACTTCGCTCATGCCAACTCCGCTACGGACGCGCCTAACGACGATATCGGCGACCGGAAACCGGACAACCGCTGTGCCTCGACAAGGAAGGATATGGTCAAGCCGCCTGGCGACAGGGCAGCATGTACCACATTTTCACGCCCGAGGGCCAAGCCCAATTCCTCGCGCGTCAGAATCGTGACCACGGGCAGGTTCGCGGCCCGCGCCGCCAACTTGTTCCGTCCCTGCGGGCTGCCGTCCGAGGCTTGCAACAGCACGGCGACCTTCCGGAAATCGAGCCACTCGGACACCTTGTCATGTCCGGCGACCGCCAATCCGGCCCGCTTGCACAGCCCCAGAACGTCGGCGCACCGACCCGCCAGCAGCCGCTCGACCTGATCGGCGAGATCAGCCGCGGCGGTGACTGGCGCCTTCGCGGCCTTGGAGAAGGCCTTGCGGCGCACCGCCTGCTCGATCAGTTCGCGGCGAGCACCCACCCACATGCCGCGGCCGGGCAAGCGCCCCGCCAAGTCGGGCACGGCCTGCCCATCCGGACCAACCACGAACCTGACCAGACCCTCCTTGCATTCCAGATCGCCGCTGACGATGCAGCGGCGCTCGGGCGCAAGGCGGTCAGGTCGTGGCGGGCTCGTCAGCGCTCTCGCCGGCGTCGGCACTCGCGTCGGCCTCCTCGCCCTCGAACCAATGCGCGCGCGCCGCCATGATGAGCGTATTTGCGTCGTCACCGCTCATCTGGTTGTCGCCCAGGATCTCGATCAGCTCGTCCGACGCGAGGTCGGCAAAGTCATCGAGGGTCTTGACACCCGCATTGCCCAGCTTGACCAACATCTCGGGGCTGAGACCGCCCAAGTCAACCAATGCGTCTTCAACCCCGAGAGCCTTGCGCTCCTCCTCGAACTTCGCGTCGCGCGCGGCGACGTAGTCGATCGCCCGCTGCCGCAGTTCGATGCCGAGGCCCTCGTCAAGGCCGGAAATCGACGAAATCTCCGATTCCTCGACATAGGCCACGTCTTCGACGCTGGCGAAACCTTCCGAGACCAGGAGTTGCGCCGTCGTCTCGTCGAGGCCGAGCGTATCCATGAAGAGCTTGGAGCGTTCGCGGAATTCCGTCTGCCGGCGCTCGCTGTCCTCGCGTTCTGTCAGGATGTCGATCGACCACCCGGTCAGTTGCGAGGCCAGACGCACATTCTGCCCGCGCCGCCCGATGGCGAGCGAAAGCTGGTCGTCGGGCACCACCACCTCTACGCGGTTGGCGTCTTCGTCCAGAACCACCTTGCTGACCTCGGCCGGCGCCAGCGAATTGACGATGAATGTCGCCGGATCGGAAGACCAGGGAATGATGTCGACCTTCTCGCCCTGCAACTCGTTCACCACGGCCTGCACGCGCGAGCCGCGCATGCCGACGCAGGCGCCGACGGGATCAATCGAACCGTCGTTGGAGAAGACGGCGATCTTGGCACGCGAGCCGGGATCGCGGGCGACCGATTTGATCTCGATGATGCCGTCGTAGACTTCCGGCACTTCCTGCGCGAACAGCTTCGCCATGAACTGCGGGTGGGTGCGCGACAGGAAAATCTGAGGCCCGCGCTGCTCGCGGCGGACATCGTAGATATAGGCGCGCACGCGGTCGCCCTGGCGGAAGTTCTCGCGCGGCAGCACCTCGTCGCGGCGCAGGATTGCTTCGGCCCGGCCCAGATCCAGCGTGATGTTGCCGTATTCCACGCGCTTGACCAGGCCGTTGATGACCTCGCCGATCCGGTCCTTGTACTCGTTGTGCTGACGGTCGCGCTCGGCCTCGCGCACTTTCTGCACGATCACCTGCTTGGCACTCTGGGCGGCGATGCGGCCGAAATCTATCGGCGGCAGCGGCTCGGAGATGAAGTCGCCGACCTGGGCATCGGGATTGCGTGCCACCGCATCCTCGACTGCGATCTGGGTCGCGTCGTTCTCGACAGCTTCGACAACCTCGAGAAGCCGTGAAATCCGCGTCTCGCCGGTGCGCCGGTCGATTTCGGCACGGATATCGTTCTCCATGCCGTAGCGCGAGCGGGCCGCCTTCTGGATCGCATCCTCCATCGCGGTCAGCACGATGTCGCGATCAATCGTCTTCTCGCGCGCAACCGCGTCGGCGACCTGCAGAAGTTCAAGCCGGTTGAGGCTATAGGCTGCTTCCATCGTCCTTCACCCGTCCTTGTGCTTGGACTTAGCCATCGAAGCCCGGATCAACTCGTCGGTAAGAACGAGCCGAGCCTCGGCAATCTCGACGAGCGGGATCACCGCTTCGCCATGCTCGCCCTTGATCGTCAGCTTTCCGTCGGTCAGAAGGCCGAGCTGCCCCTTGAAGCGCTTGCGGCCATCGACCGGCGCCCGAGTTTCCAGCTTGGCCACAAAACCCGCGTACTTCTCGAAATCCTCCGCCCGGATCAACGGACGGTCGATCCCGGGAGAGGATACTTCCAGCGAATAGGCGCCCGCGATGGGATCTTCGACATCCAGCAGCGCCGAGACTGCCCGGCTCACTTCGGTACAGTCGTCGACGTTCATCCGGCCATCGGCCCGCTCCGCCATGATCTGCAGCACCGGCCGCCCCGCCCCGGTGACACGGACGCGGATCAGCCGGAAGCCCATGGCCTCCAGGGTCGGTTCGACCAGCGCCGCGATGCGCGCCTCCGCCACCATCCGAAAAGATCACTCCCGGAAACAAAAAAGTGGGCCGCTGGCCCACTTCCGAAGTCCACCCGATCCGAAGATCGAGCCAGCAATGTGGCTGGCGTATTAGGCCAGGGCGGGCGGGAAGACAAGCGGCAAATTTCCCGCACTTCACTCCCGGGCCCGCCGACGGAAGCGGAAATAGAGCGGTTTCAGCCCGGCGGCGAGGGCCTTCTGTTCATAGCGCGTCGGCGTTTCACCCGCCGCCGGCCGCCGCCAGTCGTCCGGGCACTCGGCCAGCCAGTCGAAGTCCGGGTGCGCCAGGCAGTGCCGCAGCATCCAGCGCGCGTAGTCCATGTGGTCGGTTGCCAGCCGCAGTTCTGCCCCGTCCGCCATCGCCCGCGACAAGAGATCGAGAACCGGGGTGGAAACAATGCGGCGGCGGTGGTGGCGCAGCTTGGGCCAGGGGTCCGGGAAAAGCACGTATGCGCGCCCTATCGAGGCGGCCGGCAGGGCGCGAAGCACCTGCCTCGCGTCGTCTCCATGCAGCCGGACATTGGCGAGACCGCGTTCGGTCACATGCGACACGCAGGCCGCGAGGCCATTCAGAAACGGCTCGCAGCCGATGAAACCGATCTCGGGATGGAGTGCCGCCTGATCGACCAGATGTTCGCCGGCGCCGAAGCCGATCTCCACCCAATATCCCGCCTTGGCTTGGCCGAAGAGCACGGATAGATCGAGATATCCCGCTTCCGGCAGGGTCAGCTTCAACCGCGGCAGCGCGTCGTCGTAGAGCGACTGACGGCCGGGTCGAAGCTTCTTCCCCTTCCTGCGGCCGTAGACGAGGCGCTCGCGCGCCCCGACCGGCCCTTCGCTCAAGCCACCGCCCGCTTCAGGGCGTCGGCGAGGTCGGTCTTCTCCCAGGAGAAGCCGCCATCGGGATCAGGCGTACGGCCGAAATGGCCATAAGCTGCGGTGCGCGCATAGATCGGACGGTTGAGCTGCAGGTGCTCGCGGATGCCGCGTGGCTTCAGCGACATCAGTTCCGGCAGCAGCTTCTCGAGCTTCGCCGGATCGACATTGCCTGTGTCATGCAGATCGACATAGAAGGACAGCGGATCGGATACGCCGATCGCATAGGAAATCTGGATCGTGCAGCGTTCGGCGAGGCCGGCAGCCACGACGTTCTTCGCCAGATAGCGGCAGGCATAGGCGGCCGAGCGATCGACCTTGGTCGGATCCTTGCCGGAGAAGGCACCGCCGCCGTGGGGCGCCGCGCCGCCATAGGTATCGACGATGATCTTGCGTCCCGTGAGGCCGGCATCGCCGTCGGGGCCGCCGATCTCGAACCGCCCGGTCGGGTTGACGAACAGTTCCGCCCCCTCGGCCCATCCTGCCGGAAGCGCCTTCTTGAAGTACGGGACGACGATCGCCTCGACTTCCTTCATGTCCTTGATCGACCTGTCGTGCTGGGTCGAGAGCACGATCTTCGTCGCGCGCACGGGCTTGCCGTCGCGGTATTCGAGCGTCACCTGGCTCTTCGCGTCGGGGCCGAGCTTCGCCAGCTTGCCGGCATGGCGGTCTTCCGAGATCAGGCGCAGGATCTTGTGGGCGAAATAGATCGGCGCCGGCATGAGATCGTCGGTCTCGCGGCAGGCGTAACCGAACATGATGCCCTGATCGCCGGCCCCCTCGTCCTTGTTGCCGGCGGCGTCGACACCCTGGGCGATGTCGGCCGACTGCGCATGCAGGTAAATCTGCACGTCGGCGTTCTTCCAGTGGAAGCCGTCCTGCTCGTAACCGATGTCGCGGACGCAGTCGCGCACCACCTGGGTCAGGAGTTCCGGCGTGACGCTAGCCGGGCCGCGGGTTTCACCGGCGAGAACGACGCGATTCGTCGTCGTCAGCGTCTCGCAAGCCACGCGTGCGAAGGGATCGGCCTTGAGGAAGGTGTCGACGACCGCATCGGATATCCGGTCGCAGATCTTGTCCGGATGGCCTTCGGAGACGGATTCGCTCGTAAAGATGTAGTCGCGACGCGACACGGGCAGTCCTCCTGGTCGGGGAGATGGCAAAGGGCGGCCCTCGCCGCTGTCACGGCGCCGGGACGCCGGAGTTAATGCCGGGCCGCCGACGGGGGGTCAAGCTGAAGCTCAGAAACCGCGCCGCTCGGCGTGCTATTCGGCTTCGCCCTTGCGGGTGCGGGTTCGCACCGTGCCTCCGGTCGCCTTGACCAGTTCGAATACGCGGCGCCGCACCAGCGCGTCGTCGATCCTGTAGTAGGCGCGGACCAGTTCGAGGGTCTCGCGCTTCATCATCGGATCGGGATCGGCGTCGTAGCTTTCGGCATCCGGCTCGGCGAGTCCGGTGATCGGCCCGCCGGAGACGTCGTCGGCCATATCGTCGAAGAAGAAGGACGGCGGGACGTCGAGAACCTTGGCGAACTGGTAGAGGCGGCTGGCGCCCACACGGTTGGCGCCCTTTTCGTATTTCTGGATCTGCTGGAAGGTCAGGCCGACCATCTCGCCGAGTTTCTCCTGGCTGAGGCCCATCAGGGTTCGGCGCAGCCGGATGCGGGTGCCGACATGCATGTCCACCGGGTTGCGAATACCGCTTGCCATCTTCGACCTTTCCAGCGCCGGGAAAAGCGCTTCGGACAAGTAATTTTCTCTATTCCCTAGGTGCAGTGGATATACTCACCACTCCCGGTCGTGTCAATCAGCAGCAGGACGATCCATTCATTTCGGCTCATCTATCAACGGTACAGTCTTATACATTAGTTCTTTTTTGAATATAGGTGAGGGCCGCGCCGGACAGCATCAGGAGACCGATGAACAGGCCGTCGCCGAAGCGGGCATAGGGCGGCGGCGAGGCCAGGCCACTGGGCAGGCCGGCATCGAGAAAACCCTGCTGGTGCAAGGGGATGCGGCCCCCGACCCGGCCATGGGGGTCGATCACCGCCGAGATGCCCGTGCCGGCGACGCGGATCAGGGGCAGACCGAGTTCGACGGCGCGGGCGCGGGCCAGGGCGAAATGCTGATGCGGACCGGCGGAAGCGCCGAACCAGGCATCGTTGGTGACGTTCAGGAGCCATCCCGCCGCCTCGGACGAAGTTCTTGTTTCGGCAGGGAAAATCGCCTCGTAGCAGATCAGTGCCCGGGCCACCGGCGCGCCGGGAACGGCGAGGAGGCCGGGACCGGACCCGGTCGAGAAGTCGATGTCGGAGAGGGCGACCCGGTCGAGGCCGATCAGCGACAGTACACGGCGATAGGGCAGGAATTCACCGAACGGCACCAGATGTTGCTTGTCGTAGGTGGCGGCGACACCACCCCTGGAGATCGCATGCAGGCTGTTCCAGTAGCGCAACGGCTCGCCCGGCGGCGTGCGGCGGAGCGCCCCAGCCAGCAGCACGGTATCCGGCCCCAACCGATCTTCCAGCAATTTCAAGAGGTTGGGATCGGAATCGAGCAGATAGGGCACGGCCGTCTCGGGCCAGATCACATGGGTCGGCGGCAGCGCCGCCGGAAGCGTGGACAATGCCAGGTGCGTTTCCAGATTTTGTAGGCGCTGGCCGTCCTGCCACTTCATCTGCTGTGAGATATTGGCCTGGACGAGGCGGAGCCGCACGCCCGGCACCGGTTCCGCCACCGCAGAGCCGAGCCGGACCGTGCCCGCGATCCACCACGAAACCACCAGCATTGAGCCGACGCTCACCATGACCAGGGGTACACGCCCGGGTTGCGCGAGGAGCGCCGGCAAGGCGGCGAGGCAGAGGGTGAGGAGCGACACCCCGAAGATGCCGAGGAAGGCCACCCCCTGCAGCATGGGGAGCGAGGCGTCCCAGATCATGCCGGCCGGGTTCCAGGGGAAGCCGAGCAGCCCATAGGCGCGCAGCCAGTCGATGCCGATCCAGACGCAGGCGAGGAGAAGCGGGCGGCCGAGCGGCGCCACCCGGCTCCAGGGGACGAGCGCGAAACCGGTCGCCGGGATGAGCGCGATGATCGCCGGCAGCACGACGACGGGGAAGGCGACCAGCCAGGCGTAGCGTTCGGCATCGACGAAGAAGGCCTCGCCGATCCAGTACAGGCCGGTCATGTAATGGGCGAAGCCGAACCACCAGACGGTGGCGAAGCGCGCCCGCCAGCCGCGGGTGCCGTCGAGCAGCCAGCAGAGACCGGTGGCGGCGAGCAGGATCAGCGGAAGCAGGTGCAGCGGCGGCATCGCCCCGGTGAAGGCGGCACCGAGCGCGAAGGCGAGCCCGCGCCGCCGCCAGCCGCCGAGGCCGGCGCACCAGGCCGCCGGACGCGCGAGAATGCCTGGAGCGTTCAAGCCACGTCCCGCCGGGATGTTTCGCAGGCGTCGCGATATCGGTTCATTGTCACCCTTCGGCTTCGCCCCGGCGGCGCGATGAGATACCCCGGGAACGGCCGGGAATCCACCGGCGCGGCCGGCCTGGGGGACCGAATCGGCCCTCGCGTGCGTTTCCTTCGCGATCGGGCAGGATTAAAACCCGCTCCGGCTCCGTACACACGACATGAACCCGCGAAAATCCCGCTTCGACGTACTGGGCCAGATCGGCCCGCTTCGGCGCTATGCGCGATCGCTGACCCGAGACGCGGCCGATGCGGAGGACCTCGTGCACGACGCGCTGGTCCGCGCCTACGAGCGGCGGTCCAGCTTCCGGGCCGGCGGCAACATGCGGGCCTGGCTGCTGTCCATTCTGCACAACGCCTTCATCGACCGCGTCCGCAGCCGCGGGTCCGAAGCCGCGCGCATCGCCGAGACCGGGCGCCTGGAAGAAAGCAGCCTGGCCGCGCCGCAGGAGCACTCCGTACGTCTTTCGCAGATCCGCGAGGCCTTCCTCGGCCTGCCGGAGGAGCAGCGAGCCGCCATCCACCTGGTGACGATCGAAGGCCTGTCCTACCAGGAGGCTTCCGACACGCTCGGCATCCCGCTCGGCACGCTGATGTCGCGCATCGGGCGGGCGCGCGGCACGCTTCGGGAACTGGAGGATGGAGAGCCCGTCCGCGGCCGTCTCAGGATCATCGGGGGTCGAAAATGAACGCCATCACCGATCCGGTCACCGATTCCGATCTGGACGGATATGTCGACGATCAACTGGACGTCGCCCGCCGCATAGAGGTGGAGGCCTATCTCGCCGCGAGGCCCGAGACCGCGGCGCGCATCATGGCCGACCTGCGCAATCGCGATGAACTGCGGCTGGCGCTCGCGAACCCGCCGGGCAAGGCGAGCCCTTCCACCGCCGAAGCGGCGCGCCGGCTGGAGCGCGGACTGTTGCGCGGCCGCGTCTTCGGCATCCTGCGCCGGGCCGCCGCGATAGCCGTGTTCGTCTCGGCCGGATGGCTCGCCAACGAGGCGTTCGGCCCCTTCTCGGCCAGCGAGGTCGTCGCCTCGACCCCGCCGCCCGCCTATGTCGAGGAGGCGATGCGCGCCCACCGTACCAGCGTCCTTCGCGCGTCGATGGCCTCCCAGCCGGAGGTGGCCGAATACGACGCCGAGGAGATCCGCTCCGCGACCGCCATCGTCATGCCGACGCTGCCGGCGAACTGGAGCGTCCGGGACGTGCAGATCTATCCCTCGCAGTTCGGCCCGAGCGTGGAAATGGCGATCGAGACCGCCGAACTCGGCATGCTTTCGCTCTTCGCGGTCAGGCCGGGGACCTTCGATGTGGTCCGGCCCACCCTCGCGCCGTCGAGGGACGTCATGGCCGCCTATTTCCAGGTCGGCGAGGTCGCCTATGCGCTCGTCACATCCGGCAGGGTCGAAAACCTCGACCGCGCCGCCGAGCGGCTGGCGGACACGCTCTACTGATCCGGGATCGAGGCGAATCGGGATGAACACGCTCGACCACGGGCACCGCGCCGGCTTCGGCAGGCAGGACGAGGCGCTGTTCGACGAGGGCCTGCGCCGGCACATGCTGCGCGTCTACAACTACATGGCGCTGGGACTGGTGCTGACCGGCGTTCTCGCCTTCACCGTCGCTTCGGTGCCGGCGCTCTATGTGCCGATATTCTCCACGCCGCTCAAATGGGTGGTGATGTTCGCGCCGCTCGCCTTCGTCTTTGTGTTCTCCTCCCGCATCGAGGCCATGTCGGCCGCGGGCGCGCAGGCGATGTTCTGGGCCTTCTGCGCGGCGATGGGCCTGTCGCTGGCCTCGGTGTTTCTCGTCTTCACCGGAACGTCGGTCGCTCGCACCTTCTTCATCGCCGCGAGCATGTTCGGCGCGATGAGCCTGTACGGCTACACCACCAGGTCGGACCTGACGAAGTTCTCGTCCTTCCTGGTCATGGGCCTGATCGGCGTGGTGCTGGCGGCGCTGGTGAACCTGTTCCTCCAGTCATCGGCACTGCAGTTCGCGATCTCGGCGATCGGCATTTTCGTCTTTCTCGGCCTGACGGCCCTGGACACGCAGTCGATCAGGGAGCGGTACGCGGAGAATTCCGATGCCGAATCCCGGCAGAAGCTCGCTGTCGCGGGCGCCTTTTCGCTCTATCTGAGTTTCACCAACATCTTCCAGCTCCTGCTCCACTTCACGGGCGAGCGCGAGTAGACGAAATCCACAACCGCAAACGGAAAGTCGGGAATAGAGCCATGGACAGGAACGATCAGCAGGCCATCGAGGGCATCTTCGGCAAGCTCGCCGAGGTGGAGCGCCAGTCGTCGGCGCCGCGCGACGCCGAAGCCGAAGCCTTCATCCGCGACCGCATCGCGCGGCAACCCGGCGCTCCCTACTACATGGCCCAGACCATCGTGGTGCAGCAGCAGGCGCTGCAGGCGGCCCAGGCCCGCATCGAGGAACTCGAAGGCCAGGCCGCGGATGGCGGCCGGCGGCAGGGCGGCCTGATCGGAAGCGCCTTCGGCGGCGGCCGTGCGCCCGAGCGGGCGGGTTCGGTGCCGCGCGTCGGCCGGCCGGGCTGGGGAGCACAGCCGCAGCAGCCGATGCCCGGAGCGATGCCGGCCGGCCGCGGCGGCGGCGGCTTCCTGGCGGGCGCGGCCCAGACGGCGATGGGCGTCGCGGGTGGCCTTTTGCTGGGCAATGCGATCATGGGCATGCTGGGCGGCGGTGGCGAGGCCCAGGCCGCCGAGGCGGCGGCCAGCGAGCCGGAAGCCGACGAGGCGGGCTTCGACGACGGCGGCGATTTCGGCGATACGGACTTCTGATTTTGCGACCAGACACACCGGGAGGGCCGGCGGTTATCGGCCCTCCCGAAGCATGCGACGGAAAGGAGCAGCCGCCCCCGGCAGCGGCTGAAGGCAAACCCATGCCGGGCGCACTCCCTTCCGGCGCCGATGCCGGCATGCCGCGCGGCACCGGAAAGACGCACGAACGACGCCTGACCGAGATCCTCGCCGGCATCGCGCACGACACCGCGCGGGAGCGGGTGTCGATCGGCGATCTCTTGTCGGTGATGGGGGATCGCGCCATCGGCGCGCTGATGCTGGTCTTCGCCCTGCCCAACATACTGCCAACCCCGCCGGGCACCTCGACGATTCTGGGTACGCCTCTGGTGATCCTCGCCGCCCAGCTCATGCTCGGGATGAAGCCCTGGCTGCCGCGCTTCGCCGTCCAGCGATCGATGGCGCGCACCGATTTCGCCGCCCTCGTCGATCGCGCGGAACCATGGCTCGCTCCCGCCGAACGGCTGCTGCGGCCGAGGCTCGAGGTTCTCGTCCGCCCGCCCGCGGAGTATGCGATCGGCGCCGTCTGCCTTCTGCTGGCGATCATCCTCGTGTTGCCGATCCCGCTCGGCAACATCCTCCCCGCGCTCGCCATCTGCATCCTGTGCTTCGCGATCATCGAGAAGGACGGCCTGTGGGGAATCGTCGGGCTGATCGTCGCCGCGCTTTCGGTCGTGCTGGTGTCGGGCGTAGTCTACGCTCTCGCCAAGGCCGCGATCTTCGTCATCACCAACGCCTTCAACTGAGAAAGGCCGGTAGCCGCCAGGCCGCCGGATTGACCCGCGATGCTGTTTGAATGGATGGCCGACCCCGCCGCATGGGCAGGACTGGCGACGCTGATCGTGCTGGAGATCGTCCTCGGGATCGACAACCTCGTCTTCATCGCGATCCTCGCGGACAAGCTGCCGCCGCACCAGCGCGAGAAGGCCCGGCTCATCGGCCTGTCGCTGGCCCTCATCATGCGCCTCGGCCTGCTCGCCTCGATCGCATGGATCGTCACCCTGACGGAGCCGCTGTTCACGGTCTTCTCGCTCGATTTCTCGGGCCGCGACCTGATCCTGATCTTCGGCGGGCTGTTCCTGCTCTTCAAGGGCACCATGGAGCTTCACGAGCGGCTCGAGGGCTCGATGGGGCACAAGGAGGGAAAAGTCGCGCATGCCGTGTTCTGGCAGGTGATCGTGCAGATCGTGGTCCTGGACGCGGTCTTCTCGCTCGACAGCGTCATCACGGCCGTCGGCATGGTCGACGACCTGTCGGTGATGATGATCGCCGTGGTTGTCGCGATCGGCGTGATGATGGTCTCGTCGAGGCCGCTGATGGCCTTCGTTTCCAAGCACCCGACCGTCGTCATCCTGTGCCTCGGATTCCTGATGATGATCGGCTTCTCGCTGATCGTCGAAGGCTTCGGCTTCCACCTGCCCAAGGGCTATCTCTACGCCGCGATCGGCTTCTCCGTGCTGATCGAGGTGTTCAACCAGATCGGACGCCGCAACAAGGAGAAGCTGATCACGACGGGCGACCTGCGCGACCGCACCGCCGACGCCGTGCTGCGGCTGCTCGGCGGCAAGCGCGGCGATATCCAGCTCGGCGAGACGGCCGACGCCATCGCCGAGCGCGCCCAGGAACAGGCGCTGTTCGCCCCGCAGGAGAAGGAGATGATCCAGGGCGTGCTGACGCTCGCCGAGCGCCCGGTCATCTCCATCATGACGCCGCGCACGGACATCGACTGGCTCGACATCGACGCGGAACAGGAGGCGTTGAAGACCGCGATCCTCGATCACGGGCATTCGAGGTTCCTGCTGGCGCGCGGCAGCCTGGACAACTTCGTGGGCGTGGCGCTCGCGAAGGACCTGATGCGCGACCTCCTGGAGGAAGGGCGCATCAATCTGGACCGATCCATGCGCCAGCCGCTGGTCGTGCATGAAAGCGTGAGCGCGCTGCGGGTGATGGAGCAGTTGCGCAAGTCGCCGCTGCAGATGGCGGTGATCGTCGACGAGTACGGGTCGCTCGAGGGCATCGCCACCCCGACCGACATCCTGGAGGCCATAGCGGGAGAATTTCCCGACGAGGACGAGGAGCCGCTGGTCGCCGAGCAGGGCGAGGACGGCTCGTGGCTGGTCGACGGCTGGATCGACATCCGCAAGGCCTCGAACCTGTTCGACGCGGATCTGGTCGACGAGACCGACCGCTATTCGACCCTGGCGGGCTACATGCTGTGGCGGCTCGGCCATCTGCCGGAAGCGGGCGAAACGGTGACCGCCGGCCACCTGACCTTCGAGGTCGTCTCGATGAAGGGCCGGAACATCGAGAAGGTCAGAATCCGCCAACTGGCGCAGACGGATTGACGGCGGCGCCTTCCCGGCACCGGCATCCCGCCCCGGCCTGGACCGGCTGCCGGTCCGCGCCGGAACCGCCGCGCCGCCCGGCCGGCGGCGGCCGGCCCCCGGCCGTCGTCAGGCGGTCAGGCGGTCACGCCGCCTCTTTCGCGGGGCGCACCCGCACGCGGTCGACGCGGCGGGATTTCGCGTCGAGCACCTCGAAATCGATGCCGGCGGGATGGCGGATCACCTCGCCGCGGCGCGGCACCCGGCCGGCCAGCGCCACCACCAGGCCGCCGACGGTATCGACGTCGTCCTCGACATCGTCGTTCCTGAGGGTGAGGCCGAGCTTCGCCTCCAGCGCCTCGACCGTCGCCCGGCCGGTGGTGTCGATGGCGCCGTCGGGCCGGTCGACCATGCTGGGCGGTTCGGCCTCGTCGTATTCGTCGTCGATCTCGCCCACGATCTGCTCGACCAGGTCCTCGATGGTGACGAGGCCGTCGATGCCGCCGAACTCGTCCACCACCAGCGCCATGTGGAGGCGAGCCGACTGCATCTCGTGCAGCAGCTCCAGGACGGGCATGGAGGGCGGCACGAACAGCACCGGCCGCGTCACCTGGGCGATGGCGAAGCCCTCGCCGGCGCCGTTCCACCAGGCCAGCATGTCCTTCACATGGACCATGCCGGCCACCTCGTCGAGGGTTTCGCGATAGACCGGCAGGCGTGAATGCCCGGCCTCGCGGAAGGCCTTCATGGTCTCGGCGAGGCTGCTGTCGGCATCGATGCCGATGATGTCGGCGCGCGGCACCATCACGTCGCCGACGCGCAGGTCGCCGATGCGCATGAGGTTGCGGATCATGGCCCGGGCCTGGGGCGCCGCGGCGGCCTGCCGCTCCGCTTCTTCCGCCCGGTCGCCCGCCTGGGTGCCGAGGCCGATCGACCTCAGGAATTCATGGAGCCATCCCGCCCGGGAGGGGGGTGGCTCGCGGGTACTATCGCTGTCTTCGCTCATATCCCCTATTAGGCTTCGCCCCGCCAGCGGTAGGGGTCACCGACCCCGATCCGCGCGAGAATCCGCCGCTCCAGTTCCTCCATCGCCTCCGCCTCCGCCGGCCGCTCGTGGTCCCGGCCGAGGAGATGGAGCGTGCCGTGCACGACAAGATGAAGCAGGTGATGCCGGAGGGGCTTCCCCTGCTCTTTCGCCTCGCGCGTCACCGTTTCATAGGCGAGCGCGATGTCACCCAGATGATGCGGGGCCCCCTTGCCGGCAAGCCCCGCCTCGTCCGAGCCGGTAAATGATAGCACGTTCGTGGGTTTGTCCATGCCCCGGTATGTGCGGTTGAGGACCCGCAGGGATTCGTCGTCGCCGAGCAGCACCGCCAGTTCGCACGGGCGCCGCGAGCGGCCGCCGGCCGCGGCCAGCGCCGCCTCCGCCGCTTGCCGGCAGAGCGCGGCGGGCGCGCGGACGGAGCGGCGCCAGGGGGCGTGGGCGATCACGACGGTGATGTCGAGGGCGGGACGAGGGAGAGATTTCCCGCTTTTCACTTTCCCCAATCTTCCGTCTTCAACCTCGGCACACGGGAGAATTCACCCAGGTTGCCGGTGACGAGCACAGCGCCCCGCCGACGGGCCTGGGCCGCGATCAGAATGTCATGCGGACCGATCGTATGGCCCCCGCGTTCGAGCACGATGCGAATGTCGCCGGCTTCCTCCGCGTCGGCGGGTTCGAAGGGCCAGGGTGTCACGTCGAGTGCCAAGAAGCCTTCGAGGAGCGCCGTGTTCACCTCGGGCCTGGCGCTCTTCCGGATGCCGTACCACATCTCGTACAGCACGATGGCCGGAACTCCGACAGGCATCCCCTGCGCAAGGCAATCCTGTAGCCGACGTCGCATGGCGGGCTTGCGTCCGTTGATCGCGTGGATCACGGCATTGGTGTCGAGGCCGATCATTCGTCGAGAAGGTCTTCGTCCGCAGGCATCGGCGGCTGTTCGGGGCGTCCCTCGGGCAGAAAGCCGGCGGCGCCCAAGCGATCGAGCTCGGCAAAGACCGCGCGGATTTCCGCCTCGGTCCGGGCAATAGGCTCCAGCACGATGCCGGTGCCGAGCCTGCGCACGCGCACTTCAGTCCCCGGCAGGCGGAATTCCTTCGGCAGGCGCACGGCCTGGCTGCGTCCATGCTTGAAAAGCTTGGCCGTACCGATTTCCGCCATCACCACCTCCATCGCCTTCGGGGAGTTGATAGATACCAATGATATCTATCGCGACATGCCGACGAAAGCAACCGCCATCCCACTACGCGACTCGCCCCGCCCCTCGATCGGATATAGTGTTCGTTAGGGACGCAACGGCGGGATGGTGAGGACGAAACCGGATCGGGAGGGAACCATGACGGCTGATCAGGAGTATCAGGCGGCATTCAAGGCCTGGAAGCGCCATAAGGCGGCGGGGCTGCGCTGGAGCGCCAAGGTTCCGGGAATCACGGTCGAAACACCGGCGAGCGTCGTCCGCAGCATCGACGAGCACTGGCAGTATCACGTGGTCAAGGCGGCCGAGGCGCGCCTCGTCATGATGACCGTGGCGCAGCGGGCGGTGAGCTAGCGCGCGGCGATACCCACCCGTCCTACGAACATCGTGATCACGTCCATCTCCACCGGCGGCAGGCCGCTGTCGCGGCGCGGCCTGCTGATGGCGGGGCTTGCCGGCACGCTCGGCTGCGCTCTTCCCTCGGCCGGGAAGGCGACGGCGGGGATCGTCCTGCCGGGCACCGGCGCCCGGCGCTTCTCGGTCCTGTACGGGTCCACCCGGATCGGCGGCCATACGGTGTCCTATGCGTCGGAGACCGGCGAGACGCGGATCGAGACCGAGATCCATCTGCTGGTGAAGGTGGGGCCCTTCACCGTCTACACCTTCAGCCACCGGTCCACCGAGACCTGGCGCGACGCGCTTCTGGCATCGCTGAAGAGCCGGACGGTGGAGCAGGATGAGACCCTCGACGTCGAGGGCGCGGCGACGCCGCTCGGCTTCCGGGTGGCGAGCAAGGGTGGTCCCTTCATCGCATCCGCCGCGACACTCACCTCGAACAGCCTGTGGACGCCCGCGATCGTTAAGCAGACGACCCTGGTCGACGCCCAGCACGGCGGCGTCATCGGCGTCAGCACCCGCAAGCTCGGCGATGAGACGGTGATGGCCGGCGGACAGCCGGTGCAGGCGACGCGCTACAGGTTCATCACGCCCTACTACGCCGGCAGCATCTGGTACGACGCGGACGGCCTGTGGGTGCACGGCGAATTCGAACGCGATGGTGCCAAGATCCAGTATCGGCTCGAGTCGCAGGGCCCGGCCTAGCCGCGGGCGAGGGAACACATGGTCATGGCCTTCAAACACCCCTGGCGCCTCGTGGCGGCGATGATGGCGGGCCTCGTCGCGGGCTGCATGGAAGTCGCCGTGGCGCTCGGCCCCACCCCGATCACGCTCGCCACCGGCACGCCCGGTGGTGCCTATCATCCGGTCGGCAACGCGATCTGCCGGATGTTCAACCTGGTGGACGAGCATCAGAAGGTGCCCTGCGTCGCGGTGAGCAGCGATGGCGCGGTGGAGAACATCCTGCGCGTGAAACGCGGCAGCTCGACCTTCGGACTGACGCAGACCGACGTCGCCTATGCCGCGTACCACGGCGAGGGACCGTTTGCCCGCGCCGGCCCCGATCCGGGCCTGCGCATGCTGATCGCGCTTTATCCGGAGGCCTTCACCGTGGTCGCGGGCGCCGATACCACTATCGCCGATTTCATCGACCTGCGCGGCAAGCGCATCGGCATCGGGCAGAGCGGGGCGGGATACACCTTCACCCGCGATGTCGTGCTCGGATTCCACGGCTGGCGCATTTCGGATGCCGAGCGGCTTCTGGAACTGGGGCCGGCGGAGCAGAACCAGGCGCTCTGCCGCAACGAGGTCGACGCGATCATCTTCCAGGCCGGCCACCCGAATGGCCTGACCCAGGAAGCGGTGACCGGCTGCCGCGCCCGGCTGGTGCGCATCGCCGGCCCGCCGATCGACCGGCTGCTGGCGCAGCATGCCTATTACATCGCTTCCGTCATCCCGGGCGGCATGTATGCCGGCAATCCCGTCGACGTGGCCACGATCGCCACCCAGGGCCTGCTGGTCACGTCGAGCGGGCAACCGGACGCGCTCGCCTATGGCATGGTGAAGGCGGTGATCGAGAACTTCGCCGATTTCCGCCTGCTGCACCCGGCGCTGTCGAGCCTGCAGATCAAGGACATGGTGCCGAGCCAGGCGGTTATCCCACTGCATCCCGGGGCGGCGAAATTCTACCGCGAGGCGGGTCTGCTTCCCTAGACCGGCCTGCCAACAGACGCCTTGCCTGCGCACCGCAAACGCCGCACCGTGTCGGGCTGGCGGGCCGGGCGGCCCGAAGGAGGTGTCCATTGCCGAACATCCTGACGGAACGCGGCGCGACGGCTGTGCCGGGCGAGAGCGCGGGCGAGGCGCTGTGGCTGTCGGCCGGGGCGGCGGAGGCCGCCACCGGCTGGAGCCTGAAGCCGGAAGGCTTCTGCAGGGACGAGATCTGCATCCCCACGCCGCGCGGCCGCGAGGCCGAGTTCCTGCGCGGTGAGGAGGTGAACGTCGCCGCCTTCTGGCGCCACATGGGGGCGCCGGTCCTGCACGACGCGGCCGGGTCGGTCTGGATGCTGGGCGAGCCGGCGGCGGCACGGGCGGCGGCGCTGGAAAGCCTGCAGGCGCCCGAATTCGCGCTGCCGGATCTCGACGGGCGGATGCATGCGCTGTCGGAGCAGCGCGGCAAGAAAGTGCTGCTGGTCACCTGGGCGTCCTGGTGAGGCTGTCGTTTTGACCTGTCCGTGTGGCAGGCGCTCTATGACAACCTCAAGGACCGGAACTTCACCATCCTCACGGTCGCCATGGAAAGCCGGGGCGAGGATGCGGCGCGGCCCTGGATCGAGGCGGCGAAGCCCGCGCATCCCTCGCTGATCGACCGCGAGCATCACGTGGCCGATCTATACAACATGGTGAACGTGCCGCAGGCCGTATGGATCGACGACGCGGGCCGCATCGTGCGCCCCACCGAGACGGCAGGCGCGAGCGATTCCTTCCGCGGCATGGACCGCAAGACGCTGACCCTGTCGAAGGAAGCGCAGGCGGAACGCGCGACGGTGAAGAACGCCTATGTGCAGGCGATCCGCGACTGGGTGCTGAAGGGCGAACATGCGCTGTCGCCCGTGGAAGCGCGGGCGCGTCTCGCGCTGCCGGACGAGACGGTGGCGCTGGCCAATGCGCATTTCCGGCTGGGGCGGCATCTGGTGGCGGCGGGCAAGGCGGCCGAGGGGCAGGCCTTCCTCGCCGAGGCGGCGCGGCTACGGCCCGACTCCTGGAACATCTGGCGCCAGGCGGCCGACCTGGAAGAGGTGGGCAAGGCCGGCAGCCCGGCCTTCTGGGCCCGGGTCGATGCGCTGGGCGAGCGGCCCTATTACGTGCCGGCGCGGCTGGGAAAGGACTGAGGGGCGGGCTCGGGCTCGGCGGGGGCGCCGAAGACCTCGGCCGCCGGGCGCAGAAGGCGGCGGGCGTTCTTGTCGACCCGCCGGGTGAGGCCGGCGCGGTCGAAATATTCCAGCACCTCGATGCTGAGGTTGCGGCCGATGCCCGAGCGGTCGCGATAGGCCGCGGCATCGAAGGCCGCGCCTTCCCCCTCGCCCGCCAGCGCCTCGGCGATGCCGGCGAGGGCGGCAATGGCCGCCGGCAGGAAGAAGCGCCCCGGCGGCACCTGCGTCAGAAGACCGAAGCGGGCGAGACGCTGGAGCGCGGCCAGCATCGCCGGCCCCTCGAGCCCGAGTGCCGTGGCGAGGGCCGCCGGCAGCGGCGGACGCAAGCCGCCTTCGGCGATCAGGGGTTCGAGGCGGGCCCAGAGCGCGGTGTCGGCGGCGGAGAGTTCCGGCCGATGCCCGGGCAGGCGGAGGTCGAGCCCGGCGCGGGCGAGGCGGCCTTCGCGCAGCAGGGCGGCGAGTGCCGCGCCATAGAGCGGCAGCGGCGGTGCCGGCGGCGGCAGGGCGCGGCGGAGCGCCGCCTCGCCCAGGCCGAAGGTTTCCGGCGCCTGCGCATGCTGCTGTCCCAGGGCGGCCTCGATCGCGGCGAGGAGGGCCCGCCAGCGCGCGGCGGAGAGGCCGAGGAGCGCGTCTCCCGTGCGCAGGACCTGAAGGCCGGGGCGCGCGCGGAGCGCCTCGGCGGCGGCCGGGTCGAGATTCCAGGCGCGTTCGAAGGCGGCGAGATCGATGCCGCCCGCTTGGGTGTCGAGTGCGGCGTCGAGCGCGGCTTCCGGGCTTTCGGCGCCCATCGCCCGCAGCCAGGCGAGGCGGGCCGGCCGGGCCCGGCCGCGAGCCGGCGGTGCGGGATCGAGCACCATGCCGCCGGCGATGCTGCGCCGGGCGGCCGGGTCGCGCAGCACGAAACGATCGCCCCGGAGCGCGCCGACCGGCCGGTCCAGCAGCAGCTGCGCCAGGCCGCGGGCGCCGGGCGGCAGCGCCCGCCCCTCGAGGATGGAGACGCGGCCGCCGACGGCGGCGGCGGCGAGATGGAGCTGCACCGGGGCGCCGGTCCGGAGCGCCCGGCCCTCGCTGGCGAGGAGCTTCAGCTCGATGTCGAGCCGGACCGTGGGGGCATGCGCGGCGGGGGCCAGCAGCCAGTCGCCGCGGGCGATCTCCACATGCCGCTGGTCCAGGGGCACGATGTTGACGGCGCAGCGTTCGCCCGCCCGGCCGCGCTCGGCCGGGCTGTTCTGGGCATGGATGCCGCGCACCCGCACGCCGATGCCCTGGGGCGACAGCAGGAGACGATCACCGATGCCGACCTCGCCCGCCACCACCGCGCCGGTGACGACGAGGCCGGCCCCCGGCACGCTGAAGCCGCGGTCGATGGCGAGGCGGAAGCGGCCGGCGGGCTTTCGTTCCGGCAGGGCATCGGCCAGCGCCTCCAGATGCGCGCGTAGGGCCGGCACGCCCGTACCGGCCGGCGCCACGACCGGGAAGACCGGCGCGCCGGCCAAGGCGGTGCCGGCGAGGAGGGCGGCGATCTCCACCATCGCCGCCTCGACCCGGCCGGGACCGGCGCGGTCGATCTTGGTCAGCGCCACGGCGCCGCGGGCGATGCCGAGCACATCCAGGATGGCGAGATGCTCGCGCGTCTGCGGCATCGGCCCGTCATCGGCCGCCACCACCAGCAGCACGGCGTCGATGGCGGCGACACCGGCCAGCATGTTGCGGATGAAGCGCTCGTGCCCCGGCACGTCGACGATGCCGAAGCGCCGCCCCGCCGCCGTCTCGCCGTAGGCGAAGCCGAGATCGATCGAGAGGCCGCGGCGCTTCTCCTCCTCCAGCCGGTCGGTGTCGATGCCCGTCAGCGCCCGGACCAGCGCGGTCTTGCCGTGATCGACATGGCCGGCGGTGGCGATGATCACGCGGGCGGAATCCCATGAGCGAAGGGGCGCAGAGGCTATGACCCCGGCGGGCCGGGCGTCAAACGCGCGGGGCGACAGGCGCGGCGCGGCGCTGCTAGGCTCGGGCCCGCACAGAACCCGATCCGCGAAGGAAACCCATGGCACGGATGACCGACCTGCCGGAACGCACGCAGGCGGCGCTCGCAGCGCTCGACTGCCCGCGTTTCGAGAAACAACCCTTCATCGGCGGCCCGCCGCTGTCGCGCCGGCGCGTGGCGGTGGTTTCCTCCGCCGGGCTGATGGCGCGCGGCGACCGGCCCTTCGCGGGCGGCGAGGCCGGCTATCGCGCCATCCCCCAGGCGACGCCCGGCCGCGACGTGCTGATGAGCCATGTGTCGGTGAACTACGACCGCACCGGCTTCCAGCAGGACATCAACGTCGTGCTGCCGCTCGACCGCTTGTCCGAACTGGCGGCGGAGGGCGTGATCGGTTCGGTCGGCGAGCATTATTCCTTCATGGGTGCCACCGACCCCACGCTGATGCAGCCGGAAGCCAGGGCGCTGGCCGGAAGGCTGAAGGCCGATGGCGTCGATGCCGTGGTGCTGCTGCCCGTCTGACCGTTCTGCACACGCGCCGTGAGCGCGCTGGCACATTACCTGGAAGACGAAGGCATCCCGACCACGCTGGTCAGCCTGATCCGCCTGCATACCGAGAAAGTGGCGCCGCCGCGCGCGCTGTGGGTGCCGTTCGAACTCGGCCGCCCGCTGGGCGCGCCGAACGATGCCGCGTTCCAGCGCCGGGTCCTGCTGGCGGCCTTGGCGCTGCTGGAGCGCGACGACGGACCGGTGATCCTGGAAGACTTCCCCGACGAAGCCCCGGGCAGCACCGACGATCCCGCCTGGCGCCCGCCCTTCGGCCTGCCGGAAGGACCGGCCGCGCTGGAGGATGCCGGCGCGGTGGCGGCGGCGCTGCGGAGCGAACTCGCCGCCATCCTGCCCTGGCGAGAGCGGGCGGTGGCGCGGTTCGGGCGTTCGGGCTTCGGGGTGAGCGGGCTGGAGCCGGCGGGCGTCGCCGCCTACCTCGCCGATTTCCTCGCCGGCACCGCCGTTTCGCCGCAGGCCGACGTCCCGGCCGTGCAGGTGCTGCGCTTCGCCATCGACGATCTGAAGGCGCTCTACCTCGAGGCGGTGGCGGCGGGCCCCGGACAACCCTCCAGCCGCCAACTGGCCGACTGGTTCTGGGATCGGACCTTCGCCGCCCGGGTGATCTGCCGCCTGCGCGCCGTCTGCATGGCGAGCGAGGACCGGCGCACCAAGATCACCGGAACCGGCCAGTTCGTTCCGGGCGGGCAGGTGGCGCGGCTCGGCCTCGGCTGAGCCGCGCCGTCCCGCTCAGGCCTCGCGGCCGGTGAGCGCGTCGGCGGTGGCGTTCTCGTTGGCGAGATAGGCGGCGATCGCCTGCTCGCCGGTCATGGCGACGTCCGGCATGCGGCCGTCGCCATGCGCGATGAGCGCAAGGGCGAACCAGCCCAGCCCCGCCTTGGCCGGGCGGATCGACTTCTCATAGGCGCCGACGCGATCGGCCGCACCGGAGAGGAGGCGGTTCGGCGCGTCGGTCTCCACGCACATCGGCCGGCCGAGGCCAATCATGTCGAGGGCGCCGGAGGCCAGCGCCTCTTCCATCGCCGCCTTGCTGCGGAAGCCGCCGGTCACCATCAGCGGCAGCTTCGTCACCTTCCGCATGCGTTCGGCATAGTCCATGAAATAGGCCTCGCGGCGGACGGTGCTGTCGGAGACGGCCGCCCCTTCCGAGGTCTTGGAGCCCATCATGCTGGGCTCCTCGTAATTGCCGCCGGAGATTTCGAGATGGTCGAGCCCGGCCGCCTCCAGCCAGGCCGCGACCTTCAGGCTGTCCTCGCTGTCGAAGCCGCCCTGCTGGAAGTCGGAGGAATTCATCTTCACCCCGATCAGAAACCCCTTCCCGCAGGCGGCGCGGATCGACGCCACGATCTCGAGCAGCAGGCGGGCGCGATTTTCCAGAGAACCGCCCCAACGGTCGGTTCGCTGGTTGACCAGCGGCGTCAGGAACTGGCTGAGAAGATAACCGTGGGCGGAATGCACCTGCACGCCGTGGAAGCCGGTCTCCTGCGCGACCTTGGCGGCATGGGTGAAGCGGGCGATGACGTCTTCCACTTCCTCCCCCGTCATCGCACGCGGCCGGGCGAAGGCGCTTTCGGGCAGTTTCAGCGGCACGGCGGAAGGGGCGATCGGCGCCTCGCAGACGCGGCGCGGCGTCTGCCGGCCCGGATGATTGATCTGCATGATGAGGACGGTGCCGTTGCGCGTCCCAGCCCGCGCATAGGCGCGCAGGCCCTCCATCGCCACCGGATCGTCGCCGCCGGCGCCCCGGTCGATCACCACGTTGCCGGGCCGTTCCAGATAGCGGCGGTCGACCTGGACATTGCCGGTGACGACGAGGCCGGCGCCGCCATCGGCCCAGGCGCCGTAGAGCCGGGCGTGACGCATCGTGGCGCGGTTCCAGCCATCGGCCAGGCCCTCGGTCAGCGGCGCCTTGCCGAAGCGGTTCTTGATGGTGATGCCGCAGGGCAGCGTGATGGGTGAGGCGAGTGTCAGTTTGTCGTTGCCGGTCATTGGTCGTTTCCCCTCGAGACTGTTGCCCGTCTAGCGCATTGGCCGGGCGCTTGCCAAATGCTCCGGCAATGGCGACGCTCGGGTCCATGAGAAATTCGATCGGGAAGAAGCGCCATGCCTGAAGCTCGCCCCACCCCTGTCCGAACTCTCGATGTCGCCATCGTCGGCGGCGGCCTCGCCGGGCTCTATGCGATCCATCGCCTGCGGGCGCAAGGCCTCGAGGTTCGCGCCTTCGAGGCCGGATCGGGCATCGGCGGCACCTGGTTCTGGAACCGCTATCCCGGCGCGCGCTGCGACGTGGAGAGCCTGGAATATTCCTATTCCTTCGACGATCCGCTGCAGCAGGAATGGAAGTGGCCGGAGCGATACGGCACCCAGCCGGAGATCCTGCGCTACATCAACCATGTCGCCGATCGCTTCGACCTGCGCCGGGACGTGCAGCTGAACACCCGCATCACCGCCGCGACCTTCGATTCCAAGGCGAACGACTGGACCCTGAAGACCGACAACGGCGAGACGGTGCGGGCACGCTTCTGCGTCATGGCCTCGGGCAATCTGTCGACGCCGAGGGTACCGTCCTTCAAGGGCCTCTCCGCCTTCAGGGGCAAGTGGTACCACTCCGGCCTGTGGCCGACCGAAGGGGTCGATTTCAGCGGGTTGCGCGTGGGCGTCATCGGCACCGGCTCCTCGGGCGTGCAGATGATCCCGCTGATCGCGGCACAGGCGAGGCACCTCACCGTCTTCCAGCGCACCGCCAATTTCAGCCTGCCGGCCAGGAACGCGCCGATGCAGGCCGAGCGCGAGAGGGCGCACAAGGCCGAGTATCCCGCCCGCCGGCGCGCCGCCTATGAGACGCCCTTCGCCATCGGCGGCTATCCGAAGCCGACGAAATCGGCCCTCGACGTGCCGGAGGCGGAGCGGAACGCGGCCTATGAATCGAAATGGGCCGAGGGCGGCAGCATCAGCTTCCTCTACACCTATACCGACCTCCTGATGAACAAGGCGGCGAACGACACCGCCTCGGAATTCGTGCGGGGGAAGATCCGCGGCATCGTGAAGGACCAGCGGACGGCCGAACTGCTGGCGCCGAAGGACCATCCGATCGGCACCAAGCGGCTCTGCCTCGATACCGGCTATTACGAGACCTACAACCGCGACAACGTCGCCCTGGTGGATGTGCGGAGCGACCCGATCGCCGAGATAACCGAGACGGGCCTGCGTACGGGGAACCAGGCCTTCGAGCTGGATGCCATCGTCTTCGCCACCGGCTTCGACGCGATGACGGGGGCGCTCCGCGAGATCGACATCCGCACCTCGGAGGGTGCCGTGCTGGCCGAGAAATGGGAGGGCGGCCCCCTCACCTATCTCGGCCTGATGGTGGCGGGCTTCCCCAACATGTTCGTCATCACCGGTCCCGGGAGCCCCGGGGTGAAGACGCAGATGATCGCCTCCATCGAGCAGCACACCGACTGGATCGCCGACTGCCTCGCGCATATGCGCAAGGAAGGCTTCGAGCGGATCGAGCCCGCGGCGCAGGCGGAGGCCGACTGGGTAGCGCATGTGAACGCGGTGGCCGACAGCACCCTCTATCCGCTGGCCAATTCCTGGTACGTCGGCGCCAATATCCCCGGCAAGCCCCGGGTGTTCATGCCCTATGTCGGCGGCTTCGACCGCTACAAGCGCCGCTGCGATGCCGTGGTGGCGAAAGGCTACGAGGGCTTCAGGCTGTCGGTACGCGAAGCGGCGATGGCCTGAGCCGGCCGTCCCCCAGACAGGCCAGCCATGCATGGGCGGCCTTGCTTCGTGACAGGTTCGTGACAATCATTCGGACACTAATCGTTCGCGTGCTATCGATCCGCGGGGCGCAAAGCTGGACCAGGTGACCGACCCTTCCTACCGCCTCGGCCTCAGGCTGGCCGAGGTGTCGCGGCTGTGGCGCCTCGCGCTGGACGCGCGGCTGCGCCCGCTCGGCCTGTCGACGGCGCGCTGGGTGGCGCTGGTCAATCTCGCCGCCCATCCGAAGGGAATGACCCAGAACGCGCTGGCGCTCAGGGTCGGCATCAAGGGGCCGACGCTGGTGCGCCAGCTGGACCAGCTCGAGGCGGACGGCTGGGTGGAGCGGCGCGACAGCCCGCACGACCGCCGGGTCAAGCTGGTGTTCATGACGCCGAAGGCGAAGCCGGCCCTGGAATCGATCTCGGCCGTCGGCCGGCGGCTGCGGGCCGAACTGCTGGAGGGCGTCGAGGAGGCCGAGATCCATGCCTGCATCGCGCTCCTGGACCACCTGAAGGAGCGTCTGCGGCCGCTGGAAAGCGCCGCCGAGCCGCCCCCGCTGGCCAAGGCCGGCTGAGCCATGGCGCAGATCCTGCAGGCCAAGATGAAGGCCGATCCGGCGGCCGAGGCGCCGATCGAGCCGGCGGTGACGGCGCCGGCGCCGGTCAGGAGGCGGGGCAACCTGCGCCCCTTGCGCTTCCTGGTCATGGCGCTGGTGCTGCTGGGCGGCATCGCCTACGGCGCCTATCAGGTCTATCTGCGGATGACGCATGTGTCCGAATACGACGCCCGCGTCACCGCCGACATCGTCACCATGTCGAGCCGGGTCGACGGCTGGGTGGTCGAGATGCCCGCCCTGGAAGGCATGACGGTGGAAGCCGGCCAGGTCGTGGTACGGATCGACGATCGCATCGCCAGGCTGAAGGCCGAGGCGGTACAGGCCCAGATCCAGGCGGTGCAGGCGGAGCGCGTGCGGCTTCTGGCCGAGCGGCGCCTCGCCGAGAACCAGGTGGCCGCGAAGGCGAGGACGCGCACCTCGGGCGTGCAGATGACGACGGCGGCCCGCGCCGCGCTCGATTCCGACATCCTGCTCGCCCGCCTGGAGCTGGAACGCAGCCGCGCGCTGTCGCAGAAGGGCGTGATAACCGACAAGCAGCTGGAGACCGCGCAGGCCAATGTGCAGCGGCTGGAGAACCAGCGCCGGCGGCTGGATGCCGAACGCCAGCAGGCCGAAGGAACCCTGGGCGAGGCGATGGCCGAGCGCGACCGGCTGGAGGTGATCGACGGAGAGATCGCCGCGCTGGCGCCGGCCGAAGCCGGTTTGCGCGCGCAACTGAGCCAGCTCGAGGTCGAGGTCGGCGACCGCACCTTGCGGAGCCCGGTAGCGGCGATCATCGACCGCGCCTTCGTCGAGCCCGGCGAATACGTGCTTGCCGGCCAGCGCATCCTGATGCTGCACAATCCGAAGGAAGTCTGGGTCGAGGCGAACATCAAGGAAACGCAGCTGCGCAAGCTGAAGGTCGGCCAGGAAGTGCATGTCGCCGTCGATGCCTTTCCCGACGACCGCTTCATGGGCGTGGTCGCCCGCATCGGATCGGTCGCGACATCGCGTTTCGCCCTGCTGCCGACGCCCAATCCTTCCGGCAACTTCACCAAGATCACGCAGCGCGTGCCGGTCAAGATCACCTTCACCGAGATGCCGCGGCCACTGTCGCCCGGCATGATGGTCGAGGTCGATATTGACATACGATAGCGCCGAGGACCTGGCGGCGCGCTACGGTCCGGCCTATCGCTGGCTGGTCACCATCGCCGGCATGGTCGGCATCCTGGCCATGGTGCTGGCGATGACCACGGTCAATGTCGCGGTGCCGGATGTGATGGGTGCCTTCGGCATCGGCCAGGACAAGGCGCAGTGGATGTCTTCGGCCTACATGGCGACGATGACCGCCGGCATGCTGCTGAACGCCTGGCTGACCAACATCGCCGGCGAACGCCGCGTCTTCATCACCACGCTTCTGGTGTTCTCGATCGGCGCCGTCATGGGCGGCACCGCGCCGACGGAAGACGTGCTGATCTTCGCCCGGGTGCTGCAGGGCTTCAGCGCCGGCATCGCCCAGCCGCTCGTGATGGCGACGATCTTCAGCGCCTTCCCGCCGGAACGGCGCGGCACCGCCATGGGCATCTTCGGGCTGGGCGTGGTCTTCGCCCCCGCGATCGGGCCCACCCTCGGCGGGCTGATGATCGAGTTCTTCTCCTGGCGCTATGTCTTCTTCATCTCGCTGCCCTTCTGCCTGATCGCCGCCATCCTCGGCGCGCTCTTCATGCCGACGCGGCCCTGGCCGCGGCAGATCCCCGCCTTCGACTGGATCGGCTTCGGGCTGCTCTGTGCCGGCCTCTACGGCAGCATGGTGGGTGTCGCGAACGGCCAGCGCGAGGGCTGGGAGTCCGACGGCGTGCTGCTGCATCTGATCACCGGCATCGGGGCGGGCATCGGCTTCGTCATGTGGGAGCTGAAGCTGGAGAAGCCGCTCCTCGACATCCGCATGTTCACGAGCCCGGCCTTCGCTTCCGCGGGCGTCGTCGCCTTCATCTTCGGCGCCGGGATGATGGGCTCGACCTATCTGGTGCCGGTCTTCGTGCAGACGGTGCAGGGCTTCACGCCGCTTCTGGCCGGGCTGATGATGATGCCGGCCGGGCTGATGCTGGCGGTGATCTTTCCGCTGGCCGGGCGCATGTCGGATACCATGTCGCCCGGGCTGATGATCATGGGCGGGCTGCTGCTGTTCTGCGCGGGCTTCCTGATCATGGCCGCGGCGGATGCCGACAGCACCTTCTGGACGCTGGCCCTCGTCACCATGCTGTCGCGCCTCGGCCTCGGCTTCATCAATCCCAGCCTCAATGCCGCCTCGTTGAAGTCGCTGCCCCCCGAACAGGTGCGCCAGGGGGCCGGGGCCACCAACTTCATGCGCCAGCTGGGCGGCGCCTTCGGAATCAACCTGGCGGTCGTCTTCCTCGATATCCGCACCCGTTTCCATGCCGAGGCGCTGACCGCGACCCAGGACTACGGCAACCAGACGACCGAGCGGATGCTTGTCCAGCTGAAGGCGCTGTTCGCGCGCGCCGGCCTGCCCGAGGGCGTCCAGCAATCGGCGGCGCTCGACTATCTCGCCAGCATCCTGAACGGGCAAAGCCAGATGCTGGCCTTCCAGGACACCTTCATCATCGTGGGCTGCGTGGCGCTGGCCGCGCTGCTGCCGGCCTATGTGCTGTCGCGGGCCCAGCGCCCGGCGCCGCGCCTCGCCCCGGCCGAATAGAGCGCTCCCCGTCCGCTGCCCCGGCCTGATAGCATGGGCCGAGGTCCGGCCGCCGATGGGGCGGCGCCACGGCGGGAGAAGCAGGAATGATCGATCTCTATGCGATGGGCAGCCCGAACGTCGTCAAGGTCTACCTGGCGCTGGAGGAAATGGGACTGCCCTACACGGTGATTCCCGTCGACGTGTTCGGTGGCGCCCAGTTCGACGCCGCTTTCACGAAGATGAACCCGAACGCCAAGGTGCCCCTGATCGTCGATCACGAGGGCCCCGGGGGCCGCGACTACACGGTCTTCGAATCGGGTGCGATCCTGCTCTACCTGGCCGAGAAGTCGGGCAAGTTCCTGCCCGCGGATCAGGCCCGGCGCTTCGACGTCATCCAGTGGATGATGGTGCAGATGACCGGCATGGGGCCGATGTTCGGCCAGTACGTGCATTTCATGCGCTTCGCTCCGGCCGGCAACGACTATGCGCTGGAGCGCTACCGTACCCAGGTGAAGCGCGTGCTGGAGGTGCTGGAGGGCCGGCTGGCCGTGACGCCCTTCCTCGGCGGCCCGGACTACTCCATCGCCGATATCGCGACCTTCCCCTGGGCCCGCAACGTCGGTCCGCTGCTGGGTAAGGCGGCCGAGGCCGACTATCCGAAGCTGATGGCCTGGGTGGCCGGTATCGCCGCCCGCCCGGCGGTGGCGAAGGCGCTGGCGGCGGTGGACGACGTGCGGACGAAGACCACCGCCTTCGACAAGGCGAAGCCCGAGATGCTGGACAAGGTGTTCGGCCGCGGCGCCTTCGCCGCGGCCTGACCCGGCCCTACCGCCCGCGCCTCAGCGCGGGAGGCACTGGAACATGGCGGTGCGGCTGCCGTTCGTGTTGGTCGTGATGGTGGAGGACACCTGCGTGGAGCCGCGGCTCATGCAGTAGTTCTGCGCATTGCGCGACGCGTCGAGCAGTTCCTGATCGGTGAAGTAGGTATAGGTCAGGTTCGGGGCCATGGCGGGCGCGGCCGCGACCACCGGGGCGGCCGGCGTCATGGCCGTCCCCTTCACGCAGTCGAAGACGACCCGCTTGCTGCCGTCGGGATCGGTGCCGAAGGTCGCCGTGCGGTGGGTGGACTGATAGGTGCTGCAATAGGCGGCGGCGCGTTCGTTCGCCTGCACCAGTTCCTGGTCGGTGCGGTACTTGTAGGTGACGCTGGGATTGCTGACCTGAACCTGCTGCGGCTCGGAATGGGGCTGCGCGCAGGCGGCGAGCGCGAGCAGGCCGAGCAGGCTGGCGGTGCGCAGGATTGTCGGGGCGAAGGGGGAAGCGGCGGCGGTCATCGGATTGTCCTCCGGTTGTGCATAGCCGTGCTTCAGTCTGGCCGCGGTGTCGCCACCGGGCCGTCGCTGGTGTCGCGGCTTCAGTTCTTTCGAGTCCCGCAACGTTCGGCGGGGCTCCCGGTTCCCTCGTGTCGTTCCTGCGAGAGGACTGGCCCGGCCCGGCGCAGGCGCCGATACTGCCCCGGGACAGAGAAGAACGAGGAGGAAGCCCGATGACCCACGCGATCCGCATCCATGCCTTCGGCGGCCCGGAAGTGCTGCGCTGGGAGGAGGTCGAGCTGCGCGCGCCGCGGCCGGGCGAGGTGCGGCTGCGCCACGAAGCCATCGGCCTCAACTATGTCGAGGTGGTGCAGCGCACCGGCGCCTTCCCGTTCCGCCTGCCTTTCATTCCCGGCAACGAGGCGGCCGGCGTGGTGGAAGCGCTGGGCGAGGGCGTGAGCGACTTCAAGGTCGGCGACCGCGTTGCCTATGCGCCCGTGCCCGGCGCCTATAGCGAAGCACGGGTGATCGCGGCCGAGCGGCTGGTGGCGCTGCCCGATTCGATCGGCTTCGAGACGGCAGCCGGCATGATGCTGCAGGGCATGACGGCGCAATATCTGCTGCGGCAGATCCACAGGGTGGGCAAGGGCGATGTCGTGCTGGTGCATGCGGCGGCCGGCGGCATGGGCCTGTTCCTGGGCCAGTGGGCGAGCGCGCTCGGCGCCACCGTGCTCGGCACCGTCTCGACCGACGAGAAGGCGGCGCTGGCCAAGGCGAACGGCTGCCACCACCCGATCCTCTACACCCGCGACAAGGTGGTGGCCGAGGTGAAGCGCATCACCGACGGGGCCATGGCGACCGTGGTCTATGACGCGGTGGGCAAGGACACGATGCAGGCATCGATCGATTCGCTTCGCCCGCGCGGACATGTCGTCTCCTACGGCAATGCCTCCGGACCGGTGCCGCCGATCGACATCGCCGAACTCGGCAACAAGGGCTCGCTCACGCTCACCCGCGGCACGCTCGCCACCTTCACCGCCACCCGGACCGGCCTGCTGGAATGCGCGCGCGATCTGCTCGAGGTGGTGGAGTCGGGCAAGGTGAAGGTCCATATCAACCAGCGCTGGCCGCTGAAGGAGGCGGAAGCCGCGCACCGGGCGTTGGAGGGCCGCGCGACGACGGGATCGTCGCTGCTGATGCCTTGAGTCGGGGACAAGGGGAGGGAATCATGGCCGACACCACTTCGCCGAAAGCGGCCGAGCCGCGCACCCGGGAGGCCAATGCCCGGGTCGCCGATGCCCTGCCCTTCGACGACCGCGAGGATTTCGAGGACGCGAAGCGCGGCTTCGTCGCCACCCTGCCGGAAGGCGTGATCCGCGCGCCCGGCGGGACGGTGGTTTGGAACCTCAAGGCCTACGAGTTCCTGTCGGGCGAGGCCCCACCGACGGTGAACCCCAGCCTGTGGCGCATCGCCCAGCTCAACATGAACAACGGGCTGTTCAAGGTGGTGGACCGGGTCTGGCAGATCCGCGGCCTCGATCTCGCCAACATGACCATCATCGAGGGCGAGAGCGGCCTGATCCTGATCGACCCCCTGACCACCGCCGAAGTGGCGCGCGCGGGCCTCGATCTCTACTTCACACAGCGGCCGAAGGTACCGGTGAAATGCGTGATCTATACCCACAGTCATGTCGACCATTATGGCGGCGTGAAGGGGGTGGCGAGCGAGGAGGATGTGCGCGCCGGGCGGATCCGGGTGATCGCGCCCAACGGCTTCATGGAAGCGGTGGGGGGCGAGAACGTGCTGGCGGGCGTAGCCATGACGCGCCGGGCGCAGTTCCAGTTCGGCGGCCTGCTTCCCCCCGGCGAGCGCGGCCAGGTGGATGCCGGCCTCGGCAAGGTGACCGCGCGCGGCACGGTGACGCTGATCCCGCCGACCGACCTGATCGTGGAGACGACCGAGCGGCGCGTGGTCGACGGGGTCGAGATCGAGTTCCAGCTGGCGCCGGAGAGCGAGGCGCCGGCCGAGATGCACATGTTCTATCCGCAGTTCGGCGTGCTCAACATGGCCGAGAACACCACGCGGCACCTGCACAACTTCATTCCGCTCCGCGGCTCGGTGGCGCGCGATCCCCGGCTGTGGTCGCGCTACATCGCCGAGGCGATGCGGATGTATGGCGGCCGGACGGAGGTGCTGATCGCCCAGCACCACTGGCCGACCTGGGGCCGAGAGAAGGTGATGGCCTTCCTCGCCAAACAGCGCGACCTCTACAAGCACATCCACGACCAGGCACTTCGCCTCGCCAACCTGGGCAAGCGCCCGGCGGAGATCGCGGAGCAAATCAGCCTGCCGGCCGACCTCTCCCGCGACTGGTCGGTGCGCGGCTACTACGGCACCGTCAGCCACAACGCCAAGGCGGTCTTCCAGCGTTATCTCTCCTGGTATGACGGCAATCCCGCCAACCTGAACCCGCTGCCGCCGGTCGAAACCGCGAAGAAGACGATCGAGTACATGGGTGGCGCCGCGGCCGTGATCACCCGCGCCCGGACCGATTTCGCGAAGGGCGAGTACCGCTGGGTGGCGCAGGCGATGTACCAGGTGGTCTTCGCCGATCCGTCCGACCGCGAAGCGCGCGAGCTCGGCGCCGATGCGCTGGAACAGCTCGGCTACCAGGCCGAGTCGGCCACCTGGCGGAATGCCTATCTCTATGGCGCGCGCGAACTGCGCGGCGGCGTGATGCAGATCCCGCCCCGGCCGATCCTGAGCCCGGACCTGATCCGTGCCGTCGGCACCGACATCTTCTTCGACTTCATGGGCGTGCGGCTGAACGCCGGCCGGGCGACGGGGAAGCGTTTCGTCATCGACTGGCACTTCACCGATACCGGCGAGGTTGTGGCGCTCACGCTCGAGAACGCGACCCTGACCCAGCTCTTCGGCCAGGCCTCGCCCGCACCCGACGCCAGCGTCGCCACCACGCGGCCGGTGCTGGACGCGCTGATGGTGAAGCAGTCGAGCGTGGAAGAGGCGCTCGCCAAGGGTGGGCTGAAGGTCGAAGGGGACGCGGGCGTGCTCACCGCCCTCTTCGCCATGCTGGACGACTTCCCCCCGATGTTCGACATCCTGACGCCGGGGTGAGGTCGGTGATGCCCTCGTCCTTCGAGACGCATGCTTCCGCATGCTCCTCAGGATGAGGATTGCTGAGAGGTCGAAGTCGATCTCCTCATCCTGAGGGCGGGCGCCAGCCCGCGTCTCGAAGGACGAGGAGGTCGCAGAACCGCCAAAGCCTATTTCTTCTGCGCGGCGGGCAGGAAGTCGTCGAGCGGCACGCCGAAGCTGTTGAGCGCCCAGGAAACCAGGTTGTACTGGCCGATGGTGAAGACCACGTCCATCATCTGCTCTGTCGAATAGGTCTTCGACAGGGTGGCCCAGGTGGCGTCCGACACCACGGAGTCGTTGTAGAGGTCGTCGGCGGCCTGCATCAGCGCCTTCTCGTGCGGGCTGAAATCGGCCGCCGGGCCCTGTTTGATCTTCTCGATATCGGCCTCGGTCACCCCGCCCCTCTTGGCGATCAGCTCGTGCTGGGCGAATTCGTACTCCGCCTGGTTCAGCCAGCCGATGCGCAGGATGAGGAGTTCGCGGTCGCGGAACGGCAGGGTCTGCTTGGACAGGATATGGCCGGCGAAGGGCGTCCAGCGCTTCACCAGGGCGGGGTGGTTCGCCAACACCTTGAAGATGTTGAAGAGCTCGCCGTTCATCTTGTTCTTCTCGACGCCCTCGCGCTCTTCCGGCGACATGGTCGAGAGGTCGCGCATGGGGATGCGCTGCTTGCGCTTGATCATCCTGGTGTCCCTCCAACTTTCTGCGAATCGATGCCGCCACTCTGGCGATACCGGCCGTGCCGGTCGAGTCGATGACGTGCCGTCACGGGCGGTGTATTCAGGAAGAGCACCACAAGGGGTCGAAGAACAGTGTTGAAGGAAGCCCGAGACCTGCGCGACGAGGGACGCGAACTCCATCGCCTGCTCGACACGCTGAAAGACGAGGACTGGAGCCGCGAGACGGGCTTCAAGAGCTGGAGCATCAACGACATCATCCAGCACCTGCATTCCTCCGACCTCCTGGCCGCCGCCTCGGCCGAGAGCCCGGAAACCTTCGAGCGCCACTGGGCCGAAACCCGGGCGCTGCGGGCGGAGGGCCTGTCGCGGGTTGAGGCGACACGGGCGCGCTTCGGCGATCTTCTCGGCCGCCACCTGCTGGCGCGCTGGCGGGAGACGCTGGAAACCCTGTGCGACCGGCTCGAGGTCCGCGCCCCGGACGAGCGGCTGAAGTGGGTCGGGCCCGACATGGGCGTGCGCATGTTCACCACCGCCCGGCAGATGGAAACCTGGGCGCATGGCCAGGCCATCTACGACCTGTTCGGATTCGAGCGCCGCGACGGCGAGCGCCTGCAGAACATCGCCGTGATCGGGGTGAAGACCTTCGGCTGGACCTTCGCCAACCGCGGCCTGCCGCTGCCGGGCGCTGCGGCGCATGTCCGTCTGACAGCGCCTTCGGGTGCCCTGTGGACCTGGAACCCGCCGAGCGAAGACAATCGGGTCGAAGGCGCGGCGGTGGAATTCTGTCAGGTGGTGACACAGACGCGTAATGTCGCCGATACCGGGCTGAAGGTGACCGGCGAACCCGCGCGGGCCTGGATGGCGATCGCGCAGTGTTTCGCCGGCCCGCCGGAGGAACCGCCGGCACCGGGCAGCCGCCGCATGAGGGGGAAGACGCAAGCATGAACGACCTGGTGTTGAAGGGCGGGCGGGTGGTCGACCCCTCGCAGGGAATCGACAAGGTGACCGACATCGCCTTCGCCGGCGGCAAGGTGGCTGCGATCGGCGACGGGCTGTCGGGCACCGATACGCGCGACGTATCGGGAAAGGTCGTGGTCCCAGGCCTGATCGACCTGCACACGCACGTCTATTGGGGCGGCACCTCGCTCGGGGTCTCGGCCGAACTTCTCGCCCGCACCGGCGGCGTCACCACCTCGATCGATGCCGGCAGCGCCGGCGCCGGCAATTTCGACGGCTTCCGGGCGCATGTGATCGAACCCTCGCCGGTGCGCATCCTGCCCTATCTCAATGTCTCCTTCCCCGGCATCTTCGCCTTCTCCAAGGCGGTGATGGTGGGCGAGGCGGCCGATGTACGACTTCTCGACCTGCGCGAGTGCCTGCGAGTGGTGAAGGAGAATGCCGACCTGATCATCGGTATCAAGGTGCGGGTGGGTAAATCCGCCAGCGGCGCCGCCGGCATCCAGCCGCTCGACATGGCCCTCGAAGTGGCCGAGGCCGCCGGCCTGCCGGTGATGGCGCATCTGGACAACCCGCCACCTTCGCGCCGGGAGGTGGTGGAGCGGTTGCGCCGCGGCGACATCCTGACCCACTGCTTCCGCCCCTTCCCCAATGCGCCGGTCCGGGCCGATGGAAAGGTGCGGGAAGAAGTGTTGGAAGCGCGCGCGCGGGGCGTCTTCTTCGACATCGGGCATGGCGGCGGATCCTTCGGCTTCGGCACGACGCGGGCCATGCTCGCGGCCGGGTTCCTGCCCGACGCCATATCCTCGGACGTGCATTCCGTCTCGATCGAGGGGCCGGCCTACGACCTTCTCACCACCATGTCGAAGTTCCTCTGCCTCGGCCTCGACCTTTCCACCGTCATCCGCCTCGCCACCGCATCGCCCGCTGCGGCGATCGGCCGGCCGGATCTCGGCACGCTGAAGCCGGGTTCGGTCGGCGAAGCCGCGATCATCGATCTGAAGCAGGGCCGCTTCGACTATGCCGACTGCATCGGCGAAACGTTGATCGGCGAGCAGAAACTGGTGTCGAGCGGCGTGGTGCTCGCGGGGAGGTGGTGGCACCCGACCTGAGGCGGAACGCCGGCCGCCCTCGCCGCGTTTCCCTCGAAGGCCTGATCCGGCGCGAGCGGCGGCAGGTTTTCCTGGGAGGTGCCGGCCGTTGGCGGAGCGGGAACAGGGCGAGCGGAAGGGCGGAGGCCGGAAATTTCTGCGCCTGGCAGGAAAGGTCGCGCTCGCGCTGTGCGTCACCGCCCTCGCGGGCTTCCTGCTGCATAGAACACTGTCGCGCTACGACGCCGAGGAGATCGGGGCAGCGATCGCCGCCATTCCGGTTGCCCGCATTGCGGCGGCGGTCGCCTTCGCCGGCGCCAGCTACCTGACCCTGACCGGCTTCGACTGGTGCGCATTGCGCCATGTCGGCCGCCCGATCCGCTGGCCGAAGGTGGCCCTGGCGTCGTTCTGCAGCCTGTCGATCGGCCACAATCTCGGCTTCGCCGCGGTCAGCAGCGGCGCAATCCGCTATCGCTTCTATTGCCGCTGGGGCCTCGACATGGCCGAGGTGGCGCAAGTGATTCTGTTCTGCGGCCTGACGGTGGGGCTGGGCCTGCTCACGCTCGGCGGTGGCGCGCTGCTGCTGCGATCGGATTTCGCGAGCGAGGTCCTCCGGCTGTCCATCCCGCTCGTCATGGCGCTCGGCTTCTCTTGCCTCGGCCTAGTCGCCGGCTGGGTCGGGCTCGCCGCCTGCCTACGGCAGCCGATCACGATTCGGAACTTCACCTTCGGTATGCCGAGCGTGCGTCTCGCGCTCTGCCAGATCGGTCTCGGCACGTTGAACTTCGCCTGCGTCGCTGCCTGCCTGCAGCAGACACTGCTGGCGATCGGCGACATCCCCTATGCCAGCGCGGCAACGGTCTACGTGCTGGCGAACGCCGCCGCGCTGGCCAGCCACGTGCCCGGCGGACTGGGTGTGATCGAGAGCGTCGTGCTGCTGCTTCTGCCGGGAGCGGGTGCGGTAGGCGCGGTCATCGCCTTCAGGGTCGTCTACTTCCTTCTGCCGCTGGCGATCGGCCTGCCGCTGTTCGGCCTCTCGGAACTGATCTTGCGGAAGGTCAGCCACCGATCGGCCGTGCCGGATCGAGCGCCCAGGTCAGGGGGATCGGCCGCACCGGTCCATCCAGATGTCGGTCGGGCATCGGCCGAAGGCCACGCGGACGATGATTCAGGCGATCCACGACGGCGATCAGTGAACCCGTTTCAGCGAGAACCCGCCTGACCGCCTCCGGCGCCGCATCGAGATGTTCGGCCAGGAGACGCGCGCGCAGGCCGGCGATGGCGTCGACATGCGCCGGTGTCCGCGCCTCCAGGATCAGATCGCATTCGGTATCCACCCCCATGGAGCGATTGTTCAGATTGGCGGAACCGATCCGAAGCAGACGGTCGTCGACGATCATCACCTTCGAATGGACCTTGATCTGACGTTCGCCATCCTTCCCCGGCACCACCGGGAAATAGAGCCGGAACCGACCGGCATGATCAAGGCGCCGAAGGCGCCGCGCCAGCCGATCCCGGTTGCGGCCCATGACCAGATGCTCCATCAGCCCGGCTGAGACCTGCGTGGAGACGATGATGATCTCCGGGCCTTCGGGCGCCCGCAGGCTTTTCAGCAAGGCGTCTTGCACGACCCGCGCGGTCAGATACTGGGTTTCGATGTAGAGCCAGCGACGGGCGGAGGCGATGGCCTGGACAATGCCCCGTTCCACTTCCCGGACGGCCGGCGGCCCGGGCTCTGTTCGGGCGATGGCGACGGGGATGTCCGCGAAATCCGGGACATCCGGCCGAACGGCGGGCGTGATCGCGCTGGCGGGCACGATCTCCCCCGTGGCTCGCCGCCAGCGTTCGCGTGTCAGGGCGGCAAGCGCCCCGGCGGCCTCGCCCGTGACCGCCGCCTGGACGTCATGAACCGGGGGATAATGCGCGCCGTCCGGATCGCGGCGCTGCGCGGCCTTTGCCCGATGCCGGCTGGTGTCCCAGCGGGCGGATGTCAGATCCATCCCGCCGACGGCGGCAACGCGGTCGTCTATACAGACGATCTTCTGGTGATGCGCGGCATAGACGGGCTGTCGGCGGTCAAGGACCAGATGGATACGCGGGTGCCGCTGCCAGGGCGCGCCGAACAACAGTTCCCTGGCCGAGCCCGGGCCCCAGAAGGGCGCCAGGCTCCAGACCAGGATGCGGATCTCGAGCGCCGGACGCTCTTCGACCAGCGACCGCAACAGGTCGCCCAGCGGCGGATGATCCTCCGGCGGATCCAGCCGGATGCGGCCGTCGAAATCCCACCCGACGATGAAGATCGATCGCAGGGCGGACCGCAGGTTCCAATCGAGGAAGCGGAAATAGGAAGCAGCATCGACCAGCACATGCGCTTCGGCCGCCATGGCCACGCGCCAGCAGCCGGTCCCGGAACGGACATCGCCCGCATTCCAGGCTGCAGGCTGCGCCTCCCCGCGCGGGAGGACGGGGCCGAGACGGAACAGTTCCCGCGAAATCCGCATCTTGCCTCGATCGCCATCGGACGAGGGGAAACGCGGGCGGGGCGGAAAAGTTCAATACGGGTGGAGCGGCGGGCTTCAGCGATGCTTCTGCTCGCGGGCGTCGTAGGCCCGGACGATGCGCGCGACGAGGGGGTGGCGTACGACATCCGTCTCGGTGAAGCGGACGATGCCGACTTCCCCCACGCCTTCCAGCACGTCTAGCGCGTCGCCGAGGCCCGAGATCGCCCCGGGCAGCAGGTCGGTCTGGCTGGGATCGCCGGTCACCGCCATGCGCGAATGATCGCCGAGCCGGGTGAGGAACATCTTCATCTGCATCGGCGTGGTGTTCTGCGCCTCGTCCAGGATGCAGAAGGCATGCGACAGCGTACGCCCGCGCATGAAGGCGAGCGGCGCGATCTCGATCTTGCCGGTCTCCATCCACTGCGCCATCTGCTCGGCCGGCAGCATGTCGGCCAGCGCGTCGTAGAGCGGGCGGAGATAGGGGTCCACCTTCTCCTTCATGTCCCCGGGCAGGAAGCCGAGCCGTTCTCCCGCCTCGACCGCGGGCCGCGACAGCACCAGGCGGTCGACCTTGCCGGCAATCAGCATGGCGACCCCCACCGCCACGGCGAGATAGGTCTTCCCCGTGCCGGCCGGCCCCAGGCCGAAGACCAACTCGTGCTTGGCAAGAGCCGCCAGATAGCGCGCCTGGGTCGGCGTTCGGGGCGTGATGACGCGCCGGCGGGTGCGGATCTGCAGCGCGTCCCCCGAAGGATCGACACCTTCGCGGGCGAGGCGGATGGCGCCGTCGACATCACCGAGCGTCACGCCCTCGCCGCGCTCCAGCCGCTGATAGAGGGCGCGCAGCACCTCCTCCGCCGCCACGCGGTCGCCGGCACCGGAGATAGCGACGCGGTTGCCGCGCGAGGTGAGGGAAACGCCGAGCTTCTGCTCGATCCTGGCCAGGTGGCGGTCGTGGTCGCCATAGAGTTCCGGCAGGCGGGCGTTGTTGTCGAAGTTGATGATCAGCGCGGGGCTTTCAGCCTCGTGCTTCGCCTTCGCCGAACGGGGTGTGGTTGTCATGTCCCTCTATCAGGCAGCAGGGCGGGCACCTTCGTCAAGCGGCAGCAGCCGGCCGCCGAGGGCGATCGGCCCCGCAGTTTCGATCACCACGTCGACCAGTTGCCCATGCAGGCTGGCAGGCGCATCGAGATGCACCGGCTGCATGAAGGGCGAGCGGCCGAGGCGCTGGCCGGGCCGCTTGCCCGGGCGGTCGAGGAGGATGGGCATACGCCGGCCCAGCATCCTGGCGTTGAAGGCGGCCATCTGCTCGCCCAGCAGCGCCTGCAGGCGGGCGAGGCGCTCGGTCTTCACCGCTTCCGGCACCGCATCGTCCTTCATCTCCGCCGCCGGGGTGCCGGGGCGCGGGCTGTACTTGAAGGCATAGGCCTGGGCGTAGCCGACGTCGCGCACCAGGGCGAGCGTCGCCTCGAAATCCTCTTCCGTCTCGCCCGGGAAACCGACGATGAAATCCGACGAGAGCGCGAGGTCGGGACGCGCGTCGCGCAGGCGGCCGACGATGCGGCGGTAGTGTTCGGCCGTGTGCCGGCGGTTCATGGCGGCCAGGATGCGGTCCGATCCCGACTGCACCGGCAGATGCAGGAAGGGCATCAGTACGGACAGCTCGCGATGCGCGGCGATCAGCTCGTCATCGACTTCGAGGGGATGCGAGGTGGTGTAGCGCAGCCGGCTGAGGCCCGGGATCTCGGCCACGGCACGCAGCAACCGGCCGAAACTCCAGGGGCCGCCCTCCGGCCCGTCGCCATGCCAGGCATTGACGTTCTGGCCGAGGAGCGTCAACTCGATGCTGCCGCCGGCCACCAGGCGACGGGCTTCCGCCAGCACGTCCGCGGCGGGGCGGGAGAACTCGGCTCCGCGGGTATAGGGCACGACGCAGAAGGTGCAGAACTTGTCGCAGCCTTCCTGGATGGCGAGAAAGGCGGAGGCGCCGCGAGTGCTCGCCTCTTCCGGAAGCGCGTCGAACTTGCTCTCGATCGGGAAGTCGGTATCGACCAGCCGCGCCGCCCGGCGGCCAGGGCTCGCCTCCACCCGCGCCACCAGGTCGGGCAAACGGTGATAGGCCTGCGGCCCGACGACGATATCGACATTGCCGGCCCGGCGCGCCAGTTCGGCACCCTCGGCCTGGGCGACGCAGCCGGCCACCGCGATCATCATCCGGCCACCGGATGCGGCGCGTTCGGCCTGGAAGCCGCGCAAGCGGCCCAGTTCGGCGAAGACCTTCTCGGCCGCCTTCTCGCGGATATGGCAGGTGTTCAGGATGACGAGATCGGCGCCCTCCGGCGTCTCGACGCTCTCCCAGCCTTTCGGCGCCAGCGTGTCGACCATGCGGCCCGAGTCGTAGACGTTCATCTGGCAGCCATAGGTCTTCACGAAGACCTTCTTCGGCGGCGGGAGACGGGCGGAAGGGGGCAAAGCGCTCATTGCGGGCGGATCGGTAGCAGGATGGGCGGGGGCGTCAAGTCGGATCGGCCCGCTCCCGGTGAAAGGAACCATCATTCAGCAGCGAAACCACGGCACCGCCCTTGATAAACAGGGACCATTGGTCGTCGTCCGGCCTCGCCTCCCCCCAGGGAGCGATCTGCAACATCCCGCCTAGGTCGAACCGCAACACCGTCGACCATGGTGCATCGCCTGGCGCTGCTGACACCAACTTCTGCCCATCCAGATCGGCCAGGCATTCCGCCAGAATCTCCGCCTCCAGATCGCGATCAGTGGCAGCGCCGCTGGCGGTGGAAATTCGCCATTCGCAACACTGGACCCACAGATGCCAGTGACCGGAGAGCGTTACCCGTCGGCGCTGAAAGTTGCGCAGCAAGGCGGGATCGGTGACTTCCCGCAATGCAATCGGCTCCCTGATGCGGCGATGCGGTTCGCCGAATTCCAGTGTCAGAAAGCTCTCGATCCCTCTTCGAACCGACCACGCGACCTCGCCGATCAGCGGCCGGAAGATGTTCTCGATCTGCTCGAGAGGCATCAAGCCGCCCTCCGTATGCAAGCCCGGCCCTGTGGCAGCGAGATCCGGAGTCCCCGCTAGCATTGGTGGCGGCTCAAACTCGAATCCTCAACGCCTGGTTGGGCGAGAGCCTCAAGCAGGCTTAACGTCGTCCCTCCGGCAAGACGGTGTGCATCCTGCGGGGATGAGGCGTGTTGTTCTCGATCCGCTCCCGGCATCGAACCCTCACCTAGTCGCGTATACCGCAACACCTACGATACTGGAGATGTCTCCAAAGGTCTCGTTTACCCCAACCGGTACACCCGCCACGCCGTCCCAGCGAAAATCGCCGCCTTTTCCGTCTCCGACGCCCCCGCCGCGATCCGCTTCAGCGCGTTCCAGATACCGACCCAGCCGATGCCCATCTTGTCGACCGGGAAGTTGCTTTCTGCCATGCAGCGGTCCGGACCGAAGAGCTCGATGCAGGGCTCGACCCAGGGGCGCCACCAGTCGGCAAGCTGCTGGGAGGTCGGCGGTGCCGGCAGCGCGCCGTAGTCATAGGCGGCGAGCCGCATCATCATGCCGCCGAGCTTGACCGAGACGTTCGGACATTTCGAGATCTCCGTCATCCGGGCGAGCCAGGCTTTCCGCACCTCCTCCCGCTTGCCGGCATAGGGGCCGTAGCCGAGCGGGCCGCCGCAATGCCCGAGGATGATGTTCGCCTCCGGATGCGCGCGGGCCAGCGCCAGCACCTCGTCGAGTTGGGTATGGAAGACCCAGGCATCGAGCGACAAGCCATGCGCGGTCAGCCGGTCGAGGCCGCGGCCGACTTCCGGGCGGCTGTAGAGGCCCGGCATGGGACAGCCGTTGCCGATCACCGGATCGGCATCCCAGGCGGCGGAGTGGCGGATGCCCCTGAAGCGGCCGCCGCCGGCGCGGATATGGGCTTCCAGCACGGCATCGATCCGGTCGCCGAGCGCCAGATCGGCGAAGCCGACGATGCCGGCCGCCACCCTGGCGGGGCCATAGCGGCCGCTTCCGCTCATCGCCGCGATGCCGGCGACGAACTCGGTCTCGCCCACGCAGCGCAGCTCTTCCGGACCCTCGGCGCGGTACATCGCATGGCACTGCACGAAGACCGAGGCGACGACGTTGTGACCCGTCGCCATGTCCTCCAGATAGTCGTCCAGCAGGTAGCGCTGGTCGGTGCGGTGCCAGAGATGGTGGTGGGTGTCGACGATGGGAAGGCCCGGGTCCAGCACCGCCTCCGGTTCGGCCCGGGCGAGCCAGCCTGGCCGCGGCGGATAGATATGGCCGAAGCGCGTGCGTTCGTTCATCGGCGGCCCTTCCCGGCGCTTGCTCCCTGGAGCCCGAGAATGCCGCGGAAGCCGCCGAAGCTCCAGGGCGCAAGACGCCGCCCTGGCCTTGTCCCCGGTTGCGACCTACCTTGAAGGCAGAACCACGAGGAGAGGCCCGTCATGCCCGTCAGCCGCTCCAAGAAGGACCGCATCGGCAACCACATCCTGAAGCCGGAAACGCTGATGATCAGCTACGGCTACGACCCGATGCTGTCGGAAGGCGCGATCAAGCCCCCGGTCTTCCTCACCTCCACCTTCCTGTTCAGGTCGGCGGAAGCGGGGCGCGACTTCTTCGACTACACCGCCGGCCGGCGCGAACCGGCCGAGGGCGTCGATCCCGGCCTCGTCTATTCGCGCTTCAACCATCCCAACAGCGAGATCCTGGAAGACCGCCTCGCCATCCTCGAAGGGGCCGAGGTCGGCGCCATCTTCTCGAGCGGCATGTCGGCCATCGCCACCACGCTCCTCGCCCATGTCCGCCCGGGTGAAGTGGTGCTGCACAGCCAGCCGCTCTACGGCGGCACCGAAGTGCTGATCGCGACCACGCTGAAGCCCTTCGGCATCGCGGCCGTCGGCTTCCATGACGGGGTGGATGAAGGCGTCGTGCAGGCCGCCGCCGAGGAGGCGATCAAGCGGGGGCCGGTGGCGGTGATCTTCGTCGAGACGCCCTGCAACCCGCTCAACAGCCTCGTCGACCTGGCGCTGATGCGCCGCGTGGCGGAGCGCATCGAAGCACGGCAGGGCCGCCGGCCGGTGATCGTCTGCGACAACACGCTTCTGGGGCCGATCTTCCAGCAGCCGCTGAAGTTCGGCACCGACATCGTCATCTATTCGCTGACCAAGTATGTCGGCGGCCACAGTGACCTCGTCGCCGGCGCGGCGCTGGGCGGCAAGGTGGCGATGCGGCCGGTCAAGCTCTTGCGCGGCGCCATCGGTACGCAACTCGACCCGCATTCGGCCTGGATGATCACCCGCTCGCTGGAAACGCTGTCGCTGCGCATGACGCAAGCGGCGAACAATGCCGTCGCCGTGGCCCAGTTCTTGAGCGAGCATCCGACGGTCGAGAAGGTCTACTACCCGCCGCTGCTGCCGGCCGGGAGCGCAGAGCGCCGCGTGTTCGAGGCGCAATGCGACAGCGGCGGCTCGACCTTCGCCTTCGACGTGAAGGGCGGCCAGACGGCGGCGTTCCAGATGCTGAACGCGCTGCAGATCCTGAAACTGGCGGTCAGCCTGGGCGGGACGGAGTCACTGATCTGCCACCCCGCCACCACGGTGCATTCGGGAGTGCCGAAGGAAACGCGCGAGCGCCTCGGCATTTCCGAGAGCACCGTGCGCGTTTCCATTGGCATCGAGAACGCCGGAGATCTGATCGCCGACCTGACCCAGGCCCTGGCGGCGATCAGTCCCTAGACGACTAAGCGCGGAAGCGGCCGCGGCCGAAGAAGGCCGCAACGATCAGCACGACGATAATCAGGCCGACGACGCCAAGCCCGCCGCCGCCGTAGTAGCCGCCGGCATAGCCGTAATAGCCACCGCCGCCGAAGAGCAGGAGAAGCAGAAGGACGACAACAAGAAGATTCATGACCGGCTCCCCGAAGAAGCGGCGCGACAGAACCGCGCCTTTCATCGGGCGCAACGGCCCAGGAGCGACAATCGTTCCGGCCGATTTGTCATATTCGTCCATCCGGCTCTATCCTTCCGCCAAAGCCGCAAAGGCAGGCCGGGCCGCCGGCGCATTCAGGAGGAAGCCGATGAACGAAGTCGTGAAGATTCCGAAGACCGACTACGGCAGCGAAGAAGCCGCCATGCAGGCCTATCTGAGCCAGGGCGAGAAGGCCGCCTTCGCGCTCGGCAACCGAGGCCCCATCCGCTTCACCGCCGACGGCAAGCTGCACCCCGACATCCTCGAGGCCTATTGGCGTTGCGGCTTCTACGTCTTCGAAGGCGTGCTGAAAGCCGACGAACTGGCCGATATCGAGGCCGACCTGAAGGACATCCTCGATCGCCTGCCGGCCGAGAAGGGTGCCGCTATCGATGCCAAGGGCCGCCCGGCGCTGGGCGCCGATCGCGAGGCGCCGACGCTCTTCTGGTCGAAGCCGCTCGCCGATCCCTTCGGCGGCACCGATGCGGCCGGCGGCCGTCACCCGGTCAAGATGTTCGAACCGAAGGCGGCGGCCGACGCGCCGAAGGATGTCGTCTACTTGATTCTGGGCTCGCTGCAGTTTTCGGAAGCGGCCTTGCGCGTCTATGGCCATCCGGGGCTGCTCGCGGTTGCCGCGGCGGTGAACGGCGAGGATTTCGCGCCCTTCAACGAGGCCCTCTTCATCAAGGAGCCCGGGCTCGGCGCCTCGGTCGCCTGGCATCGCGACGGCGTCACCCATTGGGACTCCCCCGACTGGGACCAGGGCAGCCATGGCTTCAACTTCATGGCGCAGCTCTATGGCTGCACCGCGGCGAACGGCGTCTGGGTGGTGCCGGGCTCGCACAAGCTGCGCAAGGTCGACATCAAGGCGATGGTGGCCGCGGCCGGCAGCGACCGGCTGCCTGATGCCGTACCGCTGATCTGCGCGCCGGGCGACGTCGCCATCACCAACCGCCAGGCCGTGCACGGCTCCTTCGCCAATACGAGCAAGGACTGGCGGGTGACGTTGAACTTCGGCTTCCATCGCCGGAAGTCAGTATTGGGGGTGGAGGCCGGCGGCATCCATAATGCCCGCGCCGTCTATGACGAGGCCCGCATCGCCAAACGCGCCGAACTGATCGGCTATGGCATCGATGCGCGGCGGCGGCGCTTCCCCGACGAGACGCCCTACGACTATCAGCCGCAGCGCGGTCAGCGGCTCAGCTGGGACGCGGAGGCCAAGGCCGGGATCAAGGACTACAACCTCCTCGACCTCAGCATCTGAAGGACGCGGACAGGATCAGCCAATGTGGCGGTGGGTATCCTGGCGTCCATGCAAGACGCGAAGGATGGCGATTCCGAAAGGCTGGCGCTGGTAGTAGACGACATGGCGTTCGGCGCGGAAGCTGAGCACGTCAGCTTTCAAATCCTCCCGCTTTCGCCCAAGGAGCGGCTTTCGGGACAGTTTCGCGAAGCACAGTTCGAGCGCGTCAGTGTATGCATGGGCCTGGGCTTTGCCCCAGCGCTCGACCGTATAGTCGGTGATGGCCACGAGATCGGCGCGAGCCTGCTCGGTCAGCTCGTAGCGAGCCACACCCGATCAACCGATCCGCTTGCGCAGTTCTTTGAATACCGAAGGACCATCGATCACTCGACCTTCGGCCACGTCATCGAGCCCGAGCTGGATTTCTCCCCTCAGCTTGGCCAGTTTCAGCGCCTCGAGTTCACGATAGTCTTCCGCTGAAACGACGACAGCGACCGGCCTGCCGTGCTTCTCGATGCTGACCGGCTCGCGCTGCGCAGCATCAAGCATTTCACCGAACCGGTTTTTGGCCTCCAAAGCAGCCATGCGGCGCATAAAAGGGCTCCATGCAGAGAGGGCCTATAATAGCTGTTTTAGCCAGAACAGGCAATTTGACCGCACCCTCACGCCGCCATCAGGTGATACTCGGAGAGATCCGGGTCATGCGTCATGCTCCAGTATTCGATCAGGCTGAAGGGCGTCACCGAGACCACGCGGCCGTGGCGGTTGCGGTAGTAGGTCGACATGCCCGGATGGGTCCAGATCATCTCTTCGTGCCGCGCGTCCACCTTGGCAACGAAGGCATCGTGCACCTCCCGGCGGACGTCGACCGCGGCGATCCCCTCCTCGATCATCCGCGCCAGCATGGCGGAGATGTAGCGGGCCTGTGATTCCGCCTGGCAGATGGCGCTGCCGCCATGGCCGAGGCCGGTCGATGGCCCTTGCGTGATGAAGAGGTTGGGGAAGCCCGGCACGGTGATGCCGAGATGAGCGGTTGCGTTGTCGTCGCCCCAGACCTCCGCCAGCGTTTGGCCGCCCTTGCCGGTCACGTTCAGCCGCGCCGTCATCTGCGTCATCTGGAAGCCGGTGGAAAGCACGATCACATCGGCCGGGTGCGGCTTGCCGTCCGCCGTCACGATGCCGTCGGCGGCGATGTGATCGATGCCGTCGGTGAGCAGATCGACGTTCGGGCGGCAGATGGTCCGGTACCAGTCGTTGTCGAGCAGGATGCGCTTGCCGTAGGGCGGATAGGTCGGCACGCATTTCTCGATCAGGTCGGTGCGCTCGCCCAGTTCGGCCACGATGTGGTCGACCATCTCCTGGCGATGCTTGTCGTTCACCCGGTTCAGCGACCGCTCGGGATGTGGCCAGGACGGGTCCTTCTTCAGGAAAGGCAGAAGCCCGTCGCCATAGCGCCACAGCATGGAGAAGCGGAACCACGCGGCGTAGAAGGGCACCCGCTCGAGCAGCCACTGCGCCTTGTCGCTGAGCGCGTCGTGATAGCGCGGGATCGGCCGGGCCCATTGCGGGCTGCGCTGGTAGACGTCGAGATGGGCCACGTCGGCGGCGATGGTCGGCACGATCTGCATGGACGAGGCGCCGGTGCCGATGATGGCGACACGCTTGCCCCGGACATCCAGATCCTGCGGCCATTCGGTCGTGTGGAACATCCGTCCCTGGAAGTCCTCCATGCCCTTCAGCTTCGGTACGAAAGGCAGGCCGAATTGGCCGATGGCGCTGACCAGCGCCTGGGCCTCGATCTCCTCCGCCCCCTTCGGCGTGCTCACGTTGACCACCCACAGTTTGCGGCCCTCGTCCCAGCGGGCCGCGGTGACGGCGGTTTCGAAGCGGATGTTCGCGCGCACGCCGAATTCGTCGGCCGCGCCGCGCATATAGGCGAAGAGATCGCCCTGCGGCGAAAAGTAGGACGACCAGCGATAGCGGCTGCCGAGCGAGAATGAATAGGCATGGTTCGGCGTATCGACGCCGCAGCCCGGATAGCGGTTGTCGCGCCAGGTGCCGCCCACCTCGGATGCCTTCTCGACGATGCTGAAGTCGATACCGAGCCGCTTCAGCCGCGCGCCGAGGATGATGCCCGACGCCCCGGCCCCGACGATCAGGACCTTCATCGCCCGCAGACGCTCAGGCGCCGGCGGCGCCATCCAAGCGGCGTCGCGGGGCTTCAGGCCCATCTCCTCGCGCATCATCGGCGCATATTCGGGGGCGATGTTCTCGCTCATGCAGGCGCGCATCATCTCCAGCATCAGCGGGTCGCCCGGATCGCCGACCGCCGGCACTTGGCCGGCCTTGGCAGTCAGCAGGTCGACCGCGGCCTGCTGGATCTCCGCCCGGATTTCCGGGGCGAGTCCCGCATCCTCGTCGGCGATCAGACGCACGTCGCGCTGTGGGCGATAGCGCTTCCCCAGCCACTTCCGGTCTCCCGAAAGATGAAACACCACCATCAGCAGCACGCGGATATCGGCATCGGCGATGGCGCTGCGCAGCATCGCGGGGTCGAGCGCCGGGATGGTTGGTGTCGAGGCGTAGGGGATGGCTGAAGGGGCTGGCATTTCCTGAACTCTCACGGTCTCGGGCGGTCGGCGCGGGCCTCGACGGCACAGCGCCGGGCAGGATATTTTCTACCTAATGTTAGTTAGAAAATAAAAAGCGTCAAGAGCTCGCGAATGCGAGAATTAGCGCCGCGCAGCCGCCTCGGCCCGCGAGGCGAAGGCGGCACCGCAGACGATGACCAGCGCCCCGGCGATGGTCCACAGATCCGGTGCCCGGCCGAAAGCGATCCAGTCGAGCCCGGTGGCCCAGACGATGGACAGGAAGACGATCGGCTGGGTCGCCGAGATATCCGCCGCGCGATAGGCGGCCGTGATCAACCAGTAGCCGGTCGTGCCGAGGATCGCGGCAAGCAGCGCGAAGCCCGCCTGCCCCGGCGTGGGGGTGACCCAGGTCGCGAGTGCCATCGGCAGGAAGAGGACGGCGGCCAGGACGTTCTGCCAGAAGATGATGGTGAGCGTGCTGTCGGTCCGAGTCAGATACTTGACCGTCAGGTTCGAGACGCTGACGAGAGGCACCGAGGCGAGCAGCAGCAGCAGGCCGAGGCTGGCCGAGAAGCCGAGGCTGAGCTTCGGGCCGAGCACGACCATCACCCCGCCGAAGCCGATCAGGACGGCGATCCAGCGTCGGGCAGCCACCCGTTCGCCCAGGAACAGCACGGCGCCGATCAGCGTGAAGATCGGCCCGGTGAAGCTGATCGCGGCCGCATCGGCGAGGCTGATCAGCGGGATGGCCAGATACCAGAGCGTATAGGCGCAGACATGGAAGCCCGAGCGCAGCAGGTGGCGGGGAAACTGCCGCGTGCGCGCCACCGAAAGTCCGGCCGGCAGGAACAGCGGCAGCACCAGGGCGAGGCCCCAGGTCCAGCGCATCCAGGACACTACCAGCGGCGGCAGTTCCAGAGTCAGCTGACGGATCACCATGTTCATCAGCTGAAAGGCGATGCCGGCCGCCGCCGCATAGATCAGCCCCCGCAACGTCGGATGCGGGATCAGTCTTTCCAGCAGCCGTTCGGGTGCCGAAGCGGCCGAGACCATGCTCATGCCGAGGCGCGGGCCGCCCGGGCCACCCCCGCCTCGTGGCGGGCGAGAAGGATGGTGCTGGCGAAGATCACCGCCGCGCCTGCCACGGTCCAGAGGCCCGGTATGGAAGAGAAGACGATGAAGCCGCCGATCGACGCCCAGACGAGGTTGAGGAAGCTGACGGCCTGGATGCTCGAGATGTCGGCGGTACGGAAGGCGCGGGTCATGCAGTAGTGGCCGGCAGATCCCAGGAATCCGCAGACCAGCAGCGACACCCATTGCAGGAGGCTGGGCGGCGTCCACCAGATCACCGCGAAGGGCGTCAGCATGAGGCCGACGGTCAGATGCTGCCACAGCACCACCACCTCGGGCCGGTCGTAGCGGGTGAGCACCTTGGCGACCAGAAACGAGCCGGAGAACATCGGAGCGGCGGCGAGCAGCAAGAGGTTGCCGATGGTGACCGTGGAAAAGCCACCCTGCGACCAGGGTTGGACCACGATCAACACACCGACGAATCCCGCCGCCACACCGGCGATGCGCGGTGCCGTCATCCGTTCGCCCAGGAAGAGGACGGCGCCGAGGCAGATGAAGATTGGCCCGGTAAAGCCGATGGCGGTGAGTTCGGCCATGCTGACGCTGGGAAGCGCGCTGAACCACAGAAGCATCCCGATCGAATGCAGGCCTCCCCGGTAGAGCTGCAGCATCGGCGCCTTGGTCATGCAGGCGCGCGGGCCCGCCTGCCACAGGAGCGGCGTCAGCACGAGGAAGCCGAAACTGTACCGCAGGCAGCCGACGACCCAAGGGTCGAGGTCCTCGGACATGGCCTTCATCCAGACGTTCATGCCCGAAAACACGAGGCCGCTCAGCGCCAGCCAAGCCATGCCCCGCAGGGTGGGCGTCGTCCCACCCATGATCGCCGCCACCCGAGCGCGCACGTTTCCTCCGCCTTCTGGGCGGCGACTATAGCGGTAGCGGCTGCGGCGCCGCCATGCGGGCGCAGCGGCTCGGCTATGCGGGTGCGAAAAGCCGCTCGCATCCGGTGCCGTCGAGAATGCGAGCGGCGACAGCGCGCTCCCTCGCGCCAAGGTCGGCATAGGCGTTGCGCAGCCACTGGATGCACTTGGCCTGGTAGGGGAATGTCTCCTGCACCCACGGCCGGCCGTCGATCTCGGCTTCCACACGCTTCGATCCGGTCGCCATGGCCCGTTCGTTCGCCAGCAGGAAAGGAACGTAGACGCGACCGATCTCGGTCAGCAGCGACGCGAGCGTCGGCGGCAGCGGATCGGTGCGGATCCAGCCTTCGTCCTCCACGGCGAGACCCGACAGATCCTCCATCACTTCCGCCCAGGCGGTGACCCGCGGCGCCCGTTCCAGGGTGAGCTGCCGGGGCGTCGGGTCGAACAAGGCGAGTTGCGTGAGCTGTCCATAGACGGCGAAGTCGCTTGCGCCCGGGCGCCGGCCCATCAGGAACGGCATGACCTCGAGATGCGCCTTGAACAGGTCGAGGAAGCGGAGATAGCTCGCCTCGATCACCGGCTTCGTCGTCTCGTTCGAACCCACCACATACAATCGTCCGATCTGCCGCTCGGCGATCCACTTGCTGCGCGCGACAGCCTGCGCTTCCGGCGCAGACGGATTCGCCCATCGCGGCAGCAAGGCCGCGGCCTTGGCGATGTCGGCTGCATAGTGCCAGCGATAGTGGAACATCGCCTTGGTCAGCCACTCGTCGGCGTAATCCTCGATCAGGTAGTCGAGGAACGCGGCGACGGGTTCGTGAGGAACGACCGGCCTGCCGTCGTTCTCCGCCTCCAGCCGGCGGATGATCGGAGTGGAATCGACCAGGGCCTCCATCTCCCCGCGCGGGCCCGGGAGGTAGACGGTCGGCAGCAGCTGCACCTTGGGCTTCGGCAGATCCGGTGCACCGGCGATGCCGAAATGCAGCAGCTGATAGGGAAGCCGGCGATAGCGCAGCACCGCGACCACCTTGCGCGTATAGGGCGATCCGGGCGCGCCGTTGATGACGATCGGATGTCGAGACATGCATTTCCTCCTGGATCAGTCATGAACCTGCCGCCCGGAAGAGAGCGTGACGCGCCGATCCTGCTTGAGGCTACAATAGCCCGTCGCGTGGGAGGAGCGTTTCGATGTCGGAGACCGAGCCGGAAGGCGCGCCCGTACTGGAAGTGAATGCGCATTGCGCGACGATCCGGCTGAACCGGCCCTCCCGGCACAACCGGCTCGAATCGACCGACCTCGTCCATCTGCGCGACCTGTTGAGCGCCCTCGACGCCCGGCGTGACATCCGGGTGGTGATCCTGACCGCGACGGGGCGCAGCTTCTGTTCCGGCTACAACCTCGGCGAACTCGGCGACACGTCGAAGCGGCAGGCCGGCGGTAGCGGCTTCGAGACGGTGGTGGATGCGCTGGAGAGGCTGCGCATGCCGACCATCGCGGCCCTGAACGGGCCGGTCTATGGCGGCGGTACCGACCTCGCACTCGCCTGCGACTTCCGTCTCGGCACGGCGGACTGCAGGATGTTCATGCCGGCGGCGCGCATCGGCTTGCAGTTCTATGGCAACGGCATACGCCGCTATGCATCGCGGCTGGGGCTGGCCGCCGCCAAGCGACTCTTTCTCACCGCCGAGACGATCGAGGCGGCGGAGATGCTGCGGATCGGCTTTCTCGATGAGATCCTGCCCGCCGAAGCGCTGCTGCCGAGGGCCGAGAGCATTGCAGCAGGAATAGCCGGCCTCGCCCCTGATGCGGTTGCGGGAATGAAGCGGGTACTGAACGACTTCGCACGCGGCGAATTCGATGCCGCCCTGGCCGCCGAAGGCCACCGCGCCAGCCGCACATCCGCCGAAATGCTGGAAGGTATGGCCGCGTTGAAGGAGAAGCGGCCACCCCGCTTCGCGTGAGCCGCCCCGAGGGCGCCGGCGTTCACGCCCGCGGACGGCACCAGAACAGATACATGTTCTGGAAGAACTGCGGTTCCAAGGCCTCCACCTCGTCCCAGGCCCGCAGATCCTCCGCCTGCCGCCCGGGCGCATGGCGGGCGAACAGGGCGCGTTGATGGGCCGTGAGATTGAAGCCGGCGAAGTCAAGATCCGCCGCGGCGAGAAGCGGGGCGATCTCATCAAGGGCGAACTCGCGTTCTTGGGCATGGAGAAGCAGGTCACGCATGTCCGCGGCGCTGTAGAAATCCCAGGACGAGAGTACCAACTGAGCCCATGGGGCCCCCGCATCGGCTTTGACCAGGCGGCGAACCCGGCGAATGTCGTCGAGCGTGCGACCCGTGATTCCGGCGTCGGCGATACGCTCACGGGCAATCGCAATCCCTTCACGGGCACGCCGGCTGTACAGCCCGATCAGCATCCGGCCCTGGGACCGCAGCACCTTCCGCAACGCCCGCAGTCCCGCGGCCGCATCGGCCATGTGATGCAGCACGCCGACACATTCGATGATGTCGAAGCGGGTCTCCAGCAATGCCACGTCGCGCAGATCGCACTGGGCGAAGCGCATGTCGCGCAGGCGATAGGCATCGGCGGCCATTCGGGCGGCATAACCGAGGCTGGCCCGACTGAGGTCGATGGCCGTCACGCGTTTCGGGTCCGGATAGCGAAGCCGGGCCTCGATCGCCTGCTTTCCGGTGCCGCAGCCGGCGATCAGAATCTCCTCGACACGGTCGCGGTCCGCCTTGACGGCGGGAAAGCGCGTCAGGCTCAGCCAGCGCGGGCTCGGATCGGCCTCGTACTGGGCTTGCACCGCGGCCGATACCGGGTCTGCCGCCGGACCCACTACCGGAATGGCACGCAGGATCTCCGCCTCGCGGCGGCGCTCGGCCGCGGCTTCGTGCAGCATCGCGCGCATCTGCGGTTCGCGCAGGCGCGGTGGAGGATGAAGCGCCGCCAGATCCTCGATTGGCCGATACAAGGACCAGCGCAGCCAGCTCGCCTCATCCGCGGCATTCTCCGGCAACGTGGCGAGACGGGCCGCTTCCGCCGGCTCTTCGTCCCAGACCCAGCGGTTGATCCGGCCCTGGCGCGCCAAGGCGCAGGTAAGGCGCCGCGCGGCACGCCCCAACCCTTCGGCGAACAGCAGTCGCCGCCGGAGCGCGGTGAACAGGCGCTCGGCCTCCAGATCGGTGACGATGCATTCTTCAAGCACGGTCGTCATCAGTTCGGCGACGACACCCGTCGGCGGTTGGGCGAGGGACAGGCGCGCAGCTTCATCCCAGTCGCCGGCTCGGCCGGCGGTCACCGCCGGCTTCAGATGTTCCTTCAGAACCTGAATTGCCTGACCTGCGAACAGCTGGCGGTCCACGGCCGGATGCCGCAGCGCCTTCAATACCGCCGCGGGATCGATCCCCGTCGTCCCACCCAGCACCGTGCCGTGCAGGACGTCGCCCAGCAGATGGAGCAGCGCCGCCCGCGAATCGCGCGTCCGAACCGCTTCGAACAGCACCTGAATCGCCTCGGCGCGCCGTCCCGAGGCGAGCAGTCCGCGGCCCAGACGCTCGAGCGCAGCCGCGTTCTGCGGGGCAGCCACAGCCTCCAGCCGCAGGCGGTCGATCGGGTCGGCATCCCGGTGCCGCAGCTCCGCCACCCGTTCAACGCGCAGCATCGCCCTTGCCCCTTCCCCGCCGTCGCGGTGAATGGCCCGGAATGCTGCCGGCGTCTTTCGGCGCGCGGCACGGCGCCGAAGGCAACGCCATGGCGTTGCGACGATCGTCTCCCATAAACTCCCTTGGGCGCCTCTTTCGTGGTTCGGGTGCCCTGCGAGCGATACCTTGGCAGGGGATCGGGCGGGCCGTCGACAGGAATATTGCGGATATGTTGCACTACGGGCCGGGATCGGAGCGCGGGCTCGCGGCCCCGGATCGATCCCACCGAGGAGCGACGCGATGAATCCCGAGCCATCCTTCGGCGCCGCCCGGCGCGCCGATTTCCTTCTCCATCCGGGGATCGATCACCTGAATCACGGCTCCTTCGGCGCGACGCCGAAGCCGGTGCTGGCCGCCCAGACGGCGTGGCGCGAACGTATGGAGCAGAACCCGAGCGGCTTCTTCTTCGAAGTCCTGCCCGGCGGCATCCGCGGCGCCGCGGCACGCCTGGCCCGGACCTTCGGCGGCGAAGCGGGGGATTGGGCTTTCGTCGAGAACGCAACGGCCGGCGTCAACGCCGTCCTGACATCGCTGACCTGGCGGGAGGGTGACGAAGTGATCGTCACCGGCCAAGTGTACAACGCCGTGCACCAGGCGCTTCGCCATCACGCCGGCCGGCACGGCGTACGCATCGTCACCCTGGAGATCCCCGTCCCGTTCGAGGACGCGGATCTGCTGGTCGCTTCGGCCGGGATGCTCCGCACCGCCCGCACGCGCCTCGCGGTGCTCGATCACGTGACATCTACGGGAGCCACCATCCTTCCGGTCGACGCGCTCGTCGCGACCTTCAAGGCGGCCGGGATACCGGTACTGATCGACGGGGCACATGCCTTCGGCATGCTTCCCCTGGACGTTCCGTCCATCGGCGCCGATTGGTACACCGGCAATCTGCACAAGTGGTGCTACGCCGCGAAAGGCTGCGCCGCGCTATGGGCCTCGCCCGCACGGCATCGGGTCATGCACCCGGCGGTGATCTCCCACGACTATGGGCGCGGATTCCCCGCCGAGTTCGACTACACCGGCACCCGCGACGCTTCCGCCTGGCTCGCCGCCGAAGCGGCGCTCGACTACATGGAAGCGGCGGGGATCGAGGCCGTTCGCGCACATGGCCGGCACCTCGCCGCCGAGATGGCGGCCGAACTCGCCGGCGCATGGGGAACGGAAATCTCGGCGAGCCCCGAGTGGCGCGGAGCGATGGCCAGCATTCGGCTGCCGAAGCCGGGGATGGCCGATCGCTCGGGCGCCCGGGCGCTCACGCTCGACCTTCTGCACCGGCACAGGATCATGGCGCCCGTGATGCCGCTCGACGGGCGCTACTGGTTGAGGATTTCTGCGGCGATGTACAACCAGCCGGCCGACTACCGGCGTCTGATCGACATCGGTCGCGGTCTTTGATACGCGTGCACCGCTCCGTCGCGAATGCGTCGACGGGTATTGCGCAACGCGCCGGAGCCATCGCATGCGACGACTTCTGCTGCTGTTCGGAGGGCTCGCCGGTCTGATGCTCCTGCTCGGCGGCGGCTTCGCGTTGTTCCTAGCGACCGCCGACCTCAGGGCGATGCTGGAACGCTGGGCAGCGCGGGAGACCGGACGGACCGTCGGCATCGGCGCGCTCCGGATCGAATGGGGCAGGCGGATCACCGTCGCGATCAACGACCTGAAGCTCGGCAACGCGGACTGGGGCAGCAGGCCTCAGATGCTCGAACTCGGCGAGCTCTATGCCGAGGTGGATCCATGGTCGCTCCTGCGCGGCACGCTGCGGTACGAGAAGCTGGCCATCGGCAAGCTCGACATCATCCTGGAGCGTGGCCCCGGCCATATCGGAAACTGGAAGATGGGTGAAGGCGGCGCGGCGGGCGGCTTCCTGATCCCGAAGAAGCGGACCCAGGTGCCGACCCTGACGGAGTTCGTGCTCGATGGCGGCGTACTGATCTACCGCGATGCAGAAAGCGGATTGGAGATACGCGTCGACGCAGATCGCATCGACATCGCCGCCGCGGATGAAGACGCCCCCATCCGCATGACCATGCTCGGAGCATACAACGGCACGGCGACGACGATCGAGCTAGAGGGCCAGTCCTTCGTGGCGCTGCGCCGCGACGACATTCCGTTCGAGACGCAGGCAACGCTCTCCGCGGCCGGAAGCGTGATCGCCTTCCAAGGCACGCTCATGGAGCCGCTCGACTTCGAGGGGGTGGACGGGGCGACGCAGGCCCGGATGGAGGATCTCGGTGCGTTCCTTACCGCGCTGGATGCAGGGGTCAATCTGCCCGTCGCCGCACGGGTTGATGGGCGCCTGAAGCGGAGCGGCATCCATTGGCGGCTGGAGGAAGCCCGGGGTGAAGTGGCGGGTAGCCCGTTCGAGGGAATTCTCCTGCTCGATGAAGGTCCACGCGGCAAGCCCGACGATTTCGCTGCCGACTTGCGCTTTGTGCGGCTCGACCTCGACAAGCTGCTGCCGCCGCGCGATCCGAAGCGGAAATTCGCGGAGATACCGCTCGATCCCGGGGGCGCCGGCAAGGTCAATGTCACCGGACGCCTCTCGGCCTCCGAGGTCCTGTATGCCGGGCTGCGCGGAAGCGCGCTTCAAGCCAGTGGCAGTCATTCGTCAGGGGGCACGGTCGTCGAGAGCTTGCGTGTCGAGGCGCTGGGCGGCGTGCTGCAGGTCAAAGGATCGGCGCGCGCATCCGGGCGCGGTGCGCGCCTCGAGGCGGCAGGCGACATCGGCGGCGTTGCGCTCGACGAAGTCGCGAAAGCCCTCCGGACCGACACCGCCGGAATTGCCGGGCGGGCCAAGGGCCTGATCGTGTTGGAAGCAGAGGGCCGGACGATGGGCGAGGCGTTGTCGGGCCTCGCCGGTCATGCCGTGATCACCTTGACCGAAGGTCGGATGCCGCGCGCGCTGATCGAGAAGGTCTCGACCAATCTACGGTTCCTGTTCCGAGAAAAGGCGGGCCACAGCGATGTTTCCTGCTTCCTCGCCCTGATCGAGATCCGTGATGGCCTAGGTCAGCTGGCGCCCCTCCGCCTGCGCACGGCCGAGACGACCGTCGCCGCGAGGGGCAGCGTCAATTTCGCTCGCGAGCGGCTCGATCTCGCCATCCTCACCGACCAGCGGCGCTCGAATTTCCTTACTCTGAATGTTCCGTTGCGGGTGCAGGGATCGTTTGCCGATGTCGAGATCGCGCCGCTCGTGGGCTCGCTCCCGGCGGCGCGCATTGCGAATCTGACGGCGCTGCCCCCGGCCAGCCGGGCCCTCGCCGAGAGCAGCCCCTGCCTGCGCTGACGAGAACAGGCACTCACGAGAACAGGGACCGCCCCTGGCGATCCCTGCACCTCGCCTTCCATTCCCTCTGCGTTTGAGAACCGGCTTACTGAATCGGCCGCGTTCCGCCCGGAGCCGTGGTGCCGCTGTCCCGCGGCATCGGGGTGGTTCCGGTCCGGGGAGTGTCCATGGTCACTTCCGGCATGGCCTTCAGCTCGTCCTTGGTCAGGCTGGTGACGATCTTCTGGTCGTCACCGACGCCGGTGACCGAGACCTGCGAGCGGGAGAGCGCGACGTCGCGCGCACCGATCCCTAGAAAGCCGCCGACCGAGACGACGAGGCTGTCGCCCTGAATTCCCTTCACCTCACCGATCGTGTCGCCTTCCACGTTCACGACGTCCTTGCCGCGAAGACTCTGGTTGAACGATCCGGTGGCCGAGGGTGTGGTGATCGTGGTGTCGCTGTTGCCGGGGGTGGCGGGCGTGGTCGTCTGGGCGGTCGCGAAGCCGGCCGTGCCGAGGAGCAGCGCGGTGCCGATTGCTGTCAAAGTATGTTTGCGCATCGTTAACATCTCCATTCTGGCGTGATGGACGTGAATCCAACGGCGCCACCCGGCGATGGTTCCTGTGACATAGATGGGAATCCGGCCGGAAGCGGCTAGAGGCGGCGGAGTGCCGCCAGCAATTCGTTCGCCTCCAGCGGCTTCGGAATACGTATCTGATCGCGCAAGTTTTCCGGCCAGAGCTGCGGATCGTCGTAGCCGGTCAGGAACAGGAACGGGATGCCGCGCTCTCGCAGGGCATAGGCGGCGGGAAAGACCATCTCCCCGTTCAAATTCACATCGAGGACAGCGGCGTCGATGGCGGCGCTCCGGGCAAGCGCCAGGGCGGCGGCGAGATCGGACGCGGTCTGCACCGCACAGCCTTCGCCTTCCAGCGCCTGCGTCGCTTCCATCGCCGCGAGGGCGGAGTCCTCCACCAGCAGGACGCGACGCCCACGCAGCGTCCTGCCCTCCTGCGTTGGAGAGGCCGGCGTCTCCCCGGTGCTGTCCGCACCCTCGGCGACGACTTCCGCCGCGGGCATGACGATGAGACAGCGCACGCCGTCGGGGTCGAATGCCTGGGTTACCGTGCCGTCCAGTTCCTGCGGCATGCGTTCGATCAGCACGGAGCCGAAGCCGCGCCGCGTGGGTTCCGAAACCGGCGGCCCGCCCCGTTCGATCCAGTGGAATCGCAGTCGGCGGGCGGCTGCCGAATCGTCGATGTCCCATCCTACATCGACCGTTCCGCCTGGAACCGACAGAGAACCATGCTTCACGGCGTTGGTGGTCAATTCGTGCAGAACCAGCGCCATTCCCTGGGCGGCGCGGGATGTGAGCAGGATATCCGGACCGCCAATGGTCAGCCTGCGCTCATCGTCCCGATGCGCCGCCAGCGTTGTCGCCACGATGTCGCGCAACAGCGCCGAGCGCCCCTGCGTGCGCGCCAGGAGCGCGTGGGCCTGGGCCAGGGCGCCGACCCGCCCGGTCAGGGCACGGGCCTCCGGCGTGCGGCCCAGCGTGCGGTTGATCAGCGCCTGCACCGTCGCCAGCATGTTCTTGACGCGATGGTCGAGTTCGCCCAGCAGCAGGCGCTGCCGGGCTTCCTGCTCGCGGATTGTCGTGGTGGCACGGCGAATCGCCTGGTCGACGATATCAACCTCTCGGATGCCACGAGGCGGCGCATCCGTGGGGCGATCGGAAGCGATGGCGTTGGCGCCTTCGGCGAGGCGCACCATCCGCAGCGATATTGCGCGCCCGAGCAGCAGCGCCAGCACCAGCACCGCCAGCAGGACGGCGCCCCCGCCGGCGAGCAGTACACTCACCCGCCGCCAGAGCGGCCCCACCATGAAGGACTCCGGCACCGCGATTGCGACGCTCCAGCCGCTGAAGGCCGAACGCGACCAGGTGGAGTAGACCAGGACACCGTCGAGCGCCGGAGTCTTGATGTGGCCTTCCTCGTGCGAGACGATCTGTGTCCAGAGTGCGGCCGCCGCGGGCGTCCCGGCGAACCGCTCGGGGAACGGAAGGCGTGCGGCCAGTATCCCGTTGCGGTCGATCAATCCGGTGTACCAGTCGGGCGAGGTCCTCTGCGCACGCAACAGCTCCGCCAGTTCCTCAATCGGAAAGATCACGGCGAGGTCGTATAGAACCGCCTGCCGCTGGAAGACCGGAACGTCGATGCTGACAACCAGCTTTCCGCTGATCGCGTCGCGGAGAACATTGGATATTGACGGCTTGCCGGTGGCGAAGACCGCCTCCACGCCTTCGAGATTGCTTCGGACGGGGAGTTCACGGCCCGCCGGCAGGGCCGTGTTGACCAGTTGCGTTCCGTCCCGGGTCGAGACGCTGATGACGGTTCCGGGCGGCAGCGACCCCAGTACCTGCGAAGCGCGAGCCCGGAAATCCTCGAAACGGCCATCGCTGAGTGAATTTGCGCTTGCCAGGCCGTGCAGGATGGCGATGCGTGCTTCGAGGCGGCCATCCAGCGCCTGGGCCATCGCCCGCGCCGTCTCCTGAATGCGGGCAAGGGCGCGCTGGCGCTCCTTCTCGAATTCGAAGAGCGAGAACCAGAGCGCGAGTACGATCAGGGGCAATGCCCCGAGGCCGCCGAGGGCAATCAGCCAGACGCGGACCGACCAGCTGCGAGCGCTCATGCGACCATATCCCGCCAGCATCGGCGCCGCGGCGAGAGGGTTTCACGCGAGGCCGCCACGGAAGGGTCAGGTCCGCGGTGGTTCGCTGGGCGGCGGCAGCAGCGGCGGGCGGACGAGAGGCCGGCCGGTCAGGACGCTGTCGACGCCGCGCTGGGTCTCCAGACGGCAATGCGCGCATAGATCCTTGCGCGAACGGAACTGGTCGATCGTGACCGGTGGGTGGAACTCGACCACGATGGTCGAATGCCCGGTCTTCAGGAAGCGCCACAGATGCGGCACCAGGTCCTGATCGCCGATCCACGCATAGATCGACATCGACCGCCGCCCGACCGGAAGGTTGTCGAGCTTCGATAGCGTGATCGAAACGGGTTGGACGGTGAGCGCGCGCCCGTCGATCCGCTTTTCCGCCAAGGCGAAGAAGGCGGATTTGTAGGGCAGCACATGGATACCGTCGCCGGAGGTGCCCTCCGGGAACAGCATCAGGCTGTCGCCCTCCTCGAGGCGGACCACCATCGCGTCGCGCTGGTCGGCGGTGCGCCGGGCCTTGCGCTCGATGAAGACGGAGCGCTGCAGCTTCGCCAGCCAGCCGAAGAAGGGCCAGCCCGCGATCTCGTGCTTGGCGACGAACGAGATCGGGAGGATCGCCGAAAGAATCGGGATATCCGCCCAGGAAACATGGTTGGAGACAAACAGGGTCGGCCGCGCGCGGCTGGGCGCGCCGCGGACGTCGATGCTGATGCCGACGATGCGGCAGACAGCGCGATGATAGATGACAGGGAGCCACGCCGCCGCGCGTGTGCGGGTCAATACCAGCAGCAACTGCACCGGCATCAGGGGCAATGTCCAGAGCATGAAGGCCGTCATCGCGAACCAGGCGCGCGCGGTTTCCATGCCCGGCTGCTCAGCCCTCTCCGCGCTTGGTACGGGCAGGCTTGCTCTCGATCGGGGTGGCGTAGAGCTCGAGGCGGTGATCGACCAGCTTGTAGCCGAGCTGCGCGGCGATCCGGCGCTGCAGTTCCTCGATCTCCTCGTTGCGGAACTCCACCACCTTGCCGGTAGCGAGGTCGATCAGGTGGTCGTGGTGGGCCTGCGGCGATTCTTCATACCGCGCGCGCCCGTCGCCGAAATCGTGTCTGGTGAGAATCCCGGCTTCCTCGAACATCCGCACCGTGCGGTACACCGTTGCCAGACTGATTCCGGAATCGACGGCCGCCGCCCGGCGGTGCAGCGCCTCGACATCGGGATGATCGCCCGATTTCGCCAGGACATCGGCGATCACGCGCCTCTGCGCCGTCATGCGGAGACCGCGATCGGCGCAGATGCCTTCGATTCGCTGGATCAGCGAGACGTGCTGATCCTCCGCCGCTTCACCGCGCCGTGTCGTTCTCGCCGGAAGCCGCTTCCCGTTATCGCTTTCCACGGCTTCGTGCTGTGCCCAGGCCAATCTTTTTCGCAAGTTCGCGCCGTTGGTTCGCATAGTTGGGGGCGACCATAGGGTAATCCGCCGGCAAACCCCAACGCTCCCTGTATTGGTCAGGAGTCATATTGTACGCGGTCTTCAAGTGCCGCTTCAACATCTTAAGCTTCTTGCCGTCCTCGAGGCAGACGATGTGGTCCGGATGGATCGACTTCTTCACCGGAACCGCCGGCTGCGGCTTCTCGGGCTCGGGCACCTGCTCGCCCAGCCCCGACAAGGCACCGAAGACCTGACGGATCAATTGCGGCAGATCGTTCGAGTCGATCCGATTGTTGCTTACATGCGAGGCGACAATGTCCGCCGTCAGCCCAAGCAACTCCGCTTTTCCTGATTTCTCGTCCATCGTCGTCCCGCCTTTCCAGCGTGGTTATCGCAACAATTATGTTGAAGTCGTCCAAGCAAATCAAATTGTCTGCTGATTTAACAGCGTCCCCACCCGCCGAAATTACTTTCTGTTGGGCGGCGGTCTAATAGCCTGAAAATTCTGTTTCGGGGAGCAGAAGACGCCGCTACACGAAAACGTGATGCGTTTCAGTCACCGGTTCGCTCCGGGGACCCACAGGACATCTGCGGCTCCGTCGCCATTGGCATGGCGCGCCAGAACGAAAAGATGATCCGACAGTCGATTCACATAGCGAACCACCGCAGGCCCGACCGCCTCGTGCTTCGCCAGTTCCGTGATCAGCCGTTCGGCCCGGCGAACGACCGTGCGGCCGACATGCAGCTGCGCCGCAAGCGCGCTGCCGCCGGGAAGGATGAAGGAATTGAGCGGCGCGAGACGCGCGTTCATGGCATCGATCTCCTGTTCCAGGCGGTCGACCTGGGCCTGGACGATACGCAGCGGCGGGTACTTGGGTGCCTCCTCGATCGGAGTGCACAGATCCGCGCCCAGATCGAAGAGGTCGTTCTGGATCCGCCCCAGCATCGAATCGGCGTCACCCGACGCATGCAGCCGGGCCACGCCGATGACGGCATTGGCTTCGTCCACGGTGCCGTAGGCCGAGACGCGAAGGTCGTGCTTGGGCACGCGGGCACCGTTGCCGAGCGAGGTGTCACCGGCATCGCCGCCGCGGGTGTAGATGCGCGTGAGCTTGACCATTTTCAGTCACCCCCTGCAAGGAAGGCCAACCCCAGCAGCAGAACGGCCAGAAGTTGCAGCATGACGCGCCAGCGCATCAGGGTGTTGCCCCAGCGCCGATTGAACTCGCCGCCGCGCGCCATGCCTATGACGCCTGCGAGAAGGACGGCCAGCACCGCGAGAACGGTGATGCCGGCCAGGATGCCGAAGATGTTGGACATGACCCCATGATAGGGCGATGCGGGGCGGCGTGAAGCCCGCCCGGGAAACCTGCCGCCGGGATGCTCGCCCCGCGCAGCCGGCCGGAAGCAGTGAAGCCCCGCCGGCTGTCCGCCGCGTCGGGGCTTCGTGCTGATCGCGGTATCCGAGGATCCGCGCTGCCCGGCGGCAGAGCGACCGGGCTTTCTGTACGGCGCGGGTCACCCCGGAGGCCGTCGGTGTCGACTTGATGAAATTGTCTGCGGCCAGTCCGCCGATAGGCTCGAGCAGCCTGGCCGATCACCAGTTGTCCGGTGGAGTCATGCGGCGGAGGCACCCTCCTTCCAGATGACGACGATCCGTTTGACGGGGCACCGGGCATCCGATGGAGGGAGGCTCCGGCCGACCATCCGTGCCACGACCCTTTCGGCGGCGGCAGATCACGTGCGGACCATCACGTGTTGAAGAGGACTCTGAGCCCGAAGACCCGAAACCGCAACGGCCCAGTGGTAGCAATGCCGTGAACTGTCCGTCGCGCCTTGCATGTCTCGGCGCAGCCTGCCGCGCGGTGGCATTCCCGCATGGCGCCTCCTAAAGTCGCGCCGACAACTCGACCGGAGGAAGCCCGAGATGGACCTGTCGCTGACGCCCGAGGACATCGCCTTTCGAGACGAGGTTCGCGCCTTCCTGGATGCCGAACTGACGCCCGAATTCCGCGCCTGGGGCAAGCTGACGCGCAGCTTCACCTCCGACTACGACATCACCCGCCGCTGGCTGCGGACGTTGAACGCCCGCGGCTGGGGGGCGCCCACCTGGCCGAAGGAATACGGCGGCCCGGGATGGTCGGCGATGCAGCGCTACATCTTCGATCGCGAATGCGCCGCCGCCAAGGCACCGAAGTTCTTCTCCATGGGCGTGCGCATGGTGGGGCCGGTGATCATGAAATTCGGCACGCCCGAGCAGAAGGACTACTTCCTGCCCCGTTCGGCCTCGGCCGAGATCATGTGGTGCCAGGGTTATTCCGAACCGGGTTCCGGTTCCGACCTCGCCTCCCTGCAGACGCAGGCCATCCGCGACGGCGACGACTACGTCGTCAACGGCACCAAGATCTGGACCACCTTCGGGCACATGGCCGACTGGATGTTCTGCCTGGTCCGCACCGCGAAGGAGGCGAAGAAGCAGGATGGGATCAGCTTCATCCTGATCGACATGAAGACGCCCGGGATCACGGTGCGCCCGATCATCACCATCTCCGGCGATCACGAGGTGAACCAGGTCTTCTTCGACAACGTCCGCGTACCGGTGGCAAACCTTGTCGGGCCGGAGGGCCAGGGCTGGACGGTGGCGAAGTACCTGCTCGAATTCGAGCGTGGCGGCGTCTACAGCCCGGTCCCGGCCGAGATCCTGGAGGATGTGGAGGCGATCGCCGAGGAACCCGCCATCCGTGGTCGCGCCGCGCAGGCGGCGATCGCCAACATGGCGCTGGAATACACCGAAAAACGCGTCTTCTCCGGCCTGCAGTCCGGCGGCAATGTCGGCGCCATCTCCTCGCTGCTGAAGATCCGCGGCAGCGAACTCACCCAGATCGCCTCCGAACTGGCGGTGGAGACCTCGGGCCTCTATGCCCTGGTCGAGCAGCCCGATGCGTTGACCCCGGTCTCGAACGCCGAGCCCTTCGGCCATCCCGACCTTGTCACCGCCATGCCGCGCCATCTCAACAACCGGGCCAGCACCATCTACGGCGGCGCCAACGAGATCCAGCGCAACATCATCGCCAAGGCCGTGCTGGGCCTGTGATCGCTTGACTTCGGGCATGCACTGGCCGCGGCTGCTCTCCACCCGGCGCTTCGGGCATGGCGACACGCCGGTGCCGCGCCCGGCGCGCAGCGCCTTCCAGAAGGATTGGGACCGGGTCGTCTTTTCCTCTGCCTTCCGCCGGCTGCAGGACAAGACCCAGGTGCACTCGCTGCCCGAGACCGACTATGTCAGGACGCGCCTCACCCATTCGCTGGAAGTCTCCTCCGTCGGCCGCTCGCTCGGCGCCGCGGTGGGCCAGGCGATCCATGAGGCGGGCGGTGATCTCGGAGAAGCGGCTCCGGCGGACATAGGGGCCGTGGTGGCGGCGGCAGCGCTCGCGCATGACATCGGCAACCCGCCCTTCGGCCATTTCGGTGAAGACACCATCCGCCATTGGTTCCGTGGCAGCGGCGCCCGATACACACAATCGCTGACCCCGGCCGAACGCGCCGGCTTCGACTTCTTCGACGGCAACGCCGAAGGCTTCCGCGTGGTGACGCGGCTGTCGAACTGGCGCGATGACGGCGGCTTGCGGCTCACCGCCGCCACGCTCGCCGGCATGACCAAGTATCCCGTCGGCGCTGCGCCGGGCCGCTCGAAATTCGGATTCATGGCCGCCGAAGCGGATCTCTTCGCCGCCGTCGCCGCCGAGGTCGGCCTGATCCCGGCCGCCGACGGCTGGTGCCGGCATCCTCTGGCCCAGCTGGTCGAGGCGGCGGACGACATCTGCTACCGCGTGGTGGACCTCGAGGACGGCTTCAAGCTCGGCCGTATTCATTTCGAGGAGACCGAGGCGCTCCTCCTCCGCCTCCTGCCCCGGGTGCCGGCGCGCTACGGCGACGTCGGCGAAGGGGCGCAGAAAATCGCCTATCTCCGCGCCAAGGCCATCGGCCGGTTGATCGATGCAGCCGTCGCCGCCTTCCGCGACAACGAGAAGGCGATCATGGCCGGCACCTTCGCCGGCGACCTGCTGGCGCATACGAAGCATGCCGAGACGCTCGCCGCCATCGAGACGATCGAGACCGAGCGCCTGTTCCGGAGCCGCGAGCGGCTGGAACTCGAGATCGGCGCCGCCGAGGTGCTGACCACGCTGCTGGATGCCTTCGTCGGCGCGGTCGAGGACTGGGCCGCCGCCGGCTTCGCCGACACCGACCTGTCGCCACGGGCCCGCGCCCTGATCGGGCTGCTGCCGGCGGCGCCCCGTGATGCCGCGCCCTATCCCCGCCTCCTCGCCGTGCTCGACTTCATCGCCGGCATGACCGACAGCTATGCGCTGGCCACCTTCCGCCGCCTCAAAGGACTGGTGAAGGCCTGACCGGCCCGCCTATCATCGCCCGAATCCCTGGGGGAAACGCATGGCCAAGCACGTCGACTATTACATGACCCTGAACTCGCCCTGGACCTATCTGGGCGGACGGCGGCTGGAACGCATGCTGGCGACGCATGGCGCCACCGCGACCATCCATCCGGTCGACTTCGGCAAGATCTTCCCCCTGTCCGGCGGTCTGCCGCTGCCCAAGCGCGCACCCCAGAGGCAGGCCTACCGGCTGATGGAGCTGAAGCGCTGGCGCGATACCCTCGGCATCCCGATCAACTTCAAGCCGAAGCATTGGCCGGCGAACGACCGGCTCGCCCGCAACCTCGTGATCCTCGCCCGCGACGGCGGGCTCGACGCCATCAAACTGGCGCATGCCATCCAGTACGGTCTGTGGGCGGAAGAGCGCGACATCGCCGATGCGGCCACCCTCGAAGCGATCGCGACCGCCTCCGGCTTCGAAGGCATCGGCGCATTGCTGAAGGAAGCCGATGATGCGGCGGTCGATGCCATCTACGACACGGAGACCGAGAAGGCGGCCGCGCTCGGCGTCTTCGGCGCCCCCTCATACGTCATCGACGGCGAAATCTTCTGGGGCCAGGACCGGCTCGAATTCGTCGATCGCGCACTCGGCAACTGAACGCTAGGGAGAGAAACGATGGCGCTCGACAAGGAAGCGCAGTGGGTCTTCAACCTGATCAAGGAATCGGGCCGCCCGCAGCTCAACACGTTGCCGCATGTCGAAGGCAGAGCCCTCTTCGAGCAGACGGCCAAGGTGCTGGCCCCGCCGCCGGCCGAACTGCCGAGGGTCGAGGACCTGCGCATCCCCGGCCCGGCCGGCGACATTCCCGCCCGTCTCTACGCGGCCGTGACTGACGGCAAGCCACAGCCGGCGCTGGTCTTCTATCACGGCGGCGGCTGGGTGATCGGCAGCGTCGAAAGCTACGACCCGCTCTGCCGGGCCCTGGCGAAGAAGGGCAACTGCACCGTCGTCTCGATCGACTATCGCCTGGCGCCGGAGCACAAGTTCCCCGCCGCCTGGGAGGACAGCGTCGCCGCCTTCCGCTGGATCGCGGAGAACGCGGGCAAACTCGGCCTCGACCCCGCGCGGCTCGCCGTCGGCGGCGACAGCGCCGGCGGCAATCTCTCGGCCGCCGTGTCGCAGGCAACCGCGAAGGACGCGGTGAAGCCCTGCTACCAGATGCTGATCTACCCGGCGACCGACATGCGCATGGGCCACAAGAGCCATGTCGAGAATGCCGAAGGCTACATCCTGACCAGGGATCTGATCGGCTGGTTCGTCGCCCATTACATGAACTCGGAAGCCGACAAATCCGATCCGCGCGCCTCGCCACTTCTTCTCGACGATCTCACCGGCCAACCGCCCGCCTTCGTCCTGGTGGCCGGCTACGATCCGCTGCGCGACGAGGGCATCGACTATGCCGAGCGGCTGAACGCGGCCGGCGTGCCGGTGCGGATCTCGCGCTATCCCGGCATGTATCACGGCTTCTTCAACGCCTCCGGCGCGCTCGGCAACGCCAAGCACGCGGTCGAGGAAGCGGCCGCCGCGCTCCGCGTGGCCTTCGGGAGTTTCTGATCACCCGTGTCCGATGATCTCTGCCGCCTGACCGCGACGGAAGCGCTCGCCCGCTTCCGGGCGCGCTCGCTTTCGCCGGTCGAACTGGTCGATGCCCTGATCGGCCGGCATGCCCGGGTGGGTGCGAAGGTGAATGCCTTCGCCCATACCTTCTTCGAACGCGCCCGCGAGCAGGCCGGCAAGGCGGAAGCCCGCTACGCCCGGGGCGAGGCGGACCGCCGCCCCCTGGAAGGCGTGCCGATCGCCATCAAGGACCTGCATCCGATCGAGGGCGAGATCACCACGGCGGGCTGCCTTGCCTTCGCCGAGGCCCGCGACGAGGTGACGGCGCCGACCGTGCAGCGTCTGCTCTCGGCCGGCGCCATCCTCCTCGCCCGCGCCACCTCCTCCGAACTCGGCATCGCCGCCGTCACCAACACCAAGCTGTGGGGGACGACGCGCAATGCCTGGAACCCCGACTTTACGGCCGGCGGTTCTTCCGGCGGCTCCGGCGCGGCGGTCGCCGCCGGCCTCGTCACCATCGCCGATGCCAGCGACTTCGGCGGCTCGATCCGCATTCCGGCTTCCGTCAACGGCATGGCCGGCTACATGCCGCCGCAGGGCCGCAACCCGAAGCTCCCGCCGGCCAATCTCGAGCCCTGGCTGCGCATGGGCGGCATCGCCCGTTCGGTCGGCGATCTCGGCCTCATGCAGCGGGTGACGGCGGGTGTGCATCCGCGCGACATCGCCTCCATCCGCGGCACGCCGAGACTGCCCGAGCAGGCCGAGAGCCTGAAGGGCTGGCGCATCGCGCTGTCGCTCGACCTCGGCTTCTATGACGTCGATCCCGAGGTGCGCGCCAACACGCTCGCCGCCGCCGAAGCCTTCCGCGAGGCCGGCGCCGTCGTCACCGAGGTGAAGCTGCCCTGGACCCGCGAGGTGATGGAGGCTTCGAACCGCCGCTCGGCCGCCACCACCGCCGCCAGCCGGGCCGGCCTGCTGGAGCGCTGGCGCGAACAGCTGATGCCGACGACGGTGGAGGTGATCGAACGCGGCCTGAAGGTGACGGTGGCGGAGTTCCGCCAGGCGATGGAAGTCCAGGGGCGCATGTACGACGCGCTCGGCCCGATCCTGCAGCGTCACCGCGTCCTCATCTGCCCGACCACGGCGCTGCCGGCCGTGCCCGCCACCTTCGAACCCGCCACCGACCGGCTGGTGATCGACGGCCGCGAGCAGTCTTCGCCCCGCATGTGGTACATGACCTGGCCCTTCAACATGCTGGCCGAACTGCCGGTGATGTCGGTGCCCTCGGGTTTCGCCGCGAACGGCGTGCCCACCGGCCTTCAGATCGTCGGCCGCAGCTTCGACGATCCCACCGTCTTCGCCGCCGCGCTGGCCTATGAAGCGGCGCGACCCTGGCCGCTCCTAGCACTACTCGCATGAGGCAATACCCGCCGGCGGTCACCTTGATCCGCCGCGCGGAACGCGGGCCCGCCGCCGCACCCGCGACGACCGGCCCGGGCGGGATCGAAACCTGGCTGCTCGGCGAGGCGGCGATGGAGAGCGACCTCCTGGCGCTTCTCGAGGGCTTTCTCTGGCGCCTCGTCGCGGCCGGCTTCCCCCTGGCCCGCGCCAGCATGCATGTCGGCACGCTGCACCCGCAGCTCATCGGCTTCGCCTGGATCTGGCTGCGGGCCGACGGCTTCTGCGACGAGGTCAAGGTGGCGGAAGCGGCGCTCCGCACCGAAAGCTACCAGCGGAATCCGATGAAGCGGGTGATCGAGGACGGCGAGACCATCCGCCGCCGTCCCCAGGACCCGGCCGCCCAGGCGGAGTTCCCGCTGATGAAGGAGCTGGCCGAAGGCGGCATCACCGACTACCTGGCGCTGCCGCTCGGCGGCACCGCCGTCCTGCACAATGCCATGACCATGGGCACGGCGGCACCCGGCGGCTTCACCGAGGCGCAGGTCGATGCCCTGCTCCGGCTTTACCGGCTCTTCGCACTGCATGTGGAAGGCCACATCATGCGCCGCATCGCGGAGAACATCTCCGCCGCCTATCTCGGCGCCGAGGCGGGCCGCAAGGTGCTGGAGGGCGCCATCCGCCGGGGTGCGGGCGAGCCGGTGCGCGCCATCATCTGGGTCTCCGACCTGCGCGGTTTCACCGCCCTCTCCGACCGCCTGTCCGGACCCGACATGCTGGCGGTGCTGAACGCCTATTTCGAGCGTCTGGCGGGCGCCGTCCTGGCCGGCGGCGGCGACGTGCTGAAATTCATGGGCGACGGCATGCTCGCGGTGTTCCCCTTCACCGACGAGATCACCGCGCGAAGTGCTGCCCGCCGCGCGCTGACGGCGGCGGAAGCCGCCATGGCCGCGCTCGCCGCAGTAAACCGCGATCCACCGGCGGAGCTGATCGGCATCGAGGGCTGGAATCCGCTGGCGAGCGGCATCGCGCTGCACGAGGGCGAGGTCTTCTTCGGCAATATCGGCGCCCCGGCCCGGCTCGATTTCACCGTGATCGGCCCGGCTGTGAACGAGGCCGCGCGGGTGGAAGCGCTGACCAAGACGCTGGGCGAACCGATTCTGGTGACGGCGCCCGTCATCCGTCACCTCGGCCGCGCCCTCCGCTCGCTCGGCACGCACGCGCTCCGCGGCGTCGGCGGGGCGATGGAACTCTTCGCGCCGGCTCAAGGAAAGGCCCGCAGATAGTCCTCCTCGGTGGTGATCAGGCGATTGGCCGCGCCGCGCGGCGGAGCGAGGCAGGTGGTTCGGCGCCCGAAGACCCGATATCGCGACCGCGCGACCAGATCGTAGAGCGCATCGCGCAGACGCCTGGGCACCAGTCGGAACAGGCCGAGCCAGCGCCAACGCGCCCTCAGATAGGGCACGAGATGGAGCGCAGCGTCAGAGCGGAAGTGGAGCTGCCCCCGGTCCAGCACCACGAAGGTCCTGTAGTCGCTGCCCGGCAAGTTGAAACGGGCCAGCAGTGCAGTGCCGAGGTCCGACTGCATCGGGCAGAACCGGAGGACACCGGCGACGTCCTGCCGGGCGAGGAACCCCGAACTCGCCGTGCAGAGGTTGCAGGCCCCGTCGAACAGCACCAGCACGGCGGCCTTCGTCATGCCGCGCACTCAGCGGTGATAGGGGTGGTTGCCGAGAATGGCGGCGGCGCGCCAGAGCTGTTCGGCCAGCATGACCCGCGCCAGCAGATGCGGCCAGGTCATGGCGCCGAAGGACAGACGCCTGTCGCATTTCTGCGCCAGCGCGGGCGCAAGCCCGTCCGGCCCGCCGATCAGGAAGGCGATGTCCCGCACCCCGTCGTCGCGCCAGCGGCCGATCAGCTTGGCGAAGGCGGGGCTGTCCAGCACCGCGCCGGTGCGATCCAGCGCCATGGTGCGGGCCCCGGAAGGGATCGCGGCCGAGAGGCTTTGCGCCTCCTCGGCCATGCGGGCATCGATCGAGCGCTGCTTTGATTCCGAAAACTCGCGCAGCTCCGCCTCCCATGGCAGGCGGCCGACATAGTCGTCGTAGAGCGTCCGGGTCGGCCCCTTGTCGCGGCCGACGGCGAGGATGCGGAGCTTCAGGCTTCTTCCGCCGGCAGTTCGCCCGCCCACATCTTCTCCAGCCGGTAGAAGTCACGCACCTCGGGCCGGAAGACATGGACGACGATGTCACCGCTGTCGATCAGCACCCAATCGTTCTGGGGCGAACCCTGGCGGCGGATGTTGCGCAAGCCCGCCTTGTGCAGCCGCTCCGTCAGGTGATCGGCGATGGCGCCCACCTGGCGCTGCGAGCGCCCCGACGCCACCACCATGAAATCGGCGATCGAACTCTTGCCCTCGAGGTCGATGACGACGATCTCCTCGGCCTTGTCGTCTTCCAGGCTGGCGCGGACGGTGAGCAGCATCGCCTCCACCTCGGCCCGGGGCGAGCCGCGCTTCGGTTCCTTCGCGGCCCTCGGCCGTTTCGGTGCGGCCTTCGCCTTGACCACAGTCTTCGATGTGGCTTTCGCCACGGTCTTCACCTTCGGCGCAGCCTTCGGCTTCGGCGCGGCCTTGGCGGCGGCCTTGGACGGGGCCTTCGGCTTCGGGGCGGTCTTCGCGGTCGCCTTGGCGGCGGCGCGCTTGGGCTTCGCGGGTGCGGTCTTGTCGGTCAGCGGTCGGACTCCTTCGTCTCGTCGGTCGCCTTTCGGATCGCTGTCGCGGAAGCCGGATGCAGGCGCGAGGCGATGAAAACCCAGGCCGGCGGCTTCGCGGTGGCGAGCCGCCGCGCATCGGCGGCCTTCAGACGGGCATGGCGATAGCGCCCGGCGACCTTGCTGGCAAGTGCGGCGTGCGCATAGGCGGGCCGGTCGAACACGGCAACCGGCAGCATTTCCATCAGATCGGTCCAGCGCCGCCAGCGCGGCAACTGGGCCAGGATGTCGGCGCCGGCCACCCAGACGAACCGCACGCGCGGGTAGTGGCGCTTCAATTCTGCAACGGTATCAACCGTGTAGCGGGTGCCCAGGCGGCGCTCCAGATCGGTCACCTTGATCCGGCGATCCTGCGCGACCGCTCTCGCCGTCACCAGGCGCTCGGCCAGCGGCGCCATGCCGGCCTGCGGCTTCAGCGGGTTCTGCGGCGAGACCAGCCACCACAACTCGTCCAACCCGAGGCAGCGGAGCGCCAGCCGGCTGACATGCCGGTGCCCGGCATGGGCCGGATTGAACGACCCGCCGAGCAGGCCGATACGCCGCTTGCGCAAGATCGCTGGCTTACGGTCGGATCTGGCCGGAACCGTGAACCACGTATTTGAAGCTCGTCAGCTGTTCGATCCCCACCGGCCCGCGGGCGTGCAGCCGCCCGGTGGAAATGCCGATCTCCGCCCCGAAGCCGAACTCCGCCCCGTCGGCGAACTGGGTGGATGCGTTGTGCAGCACGATGGCGCTGTCGACCCGCTTCAGGAAGGCTTCCGCCGGGGCCTCGTCCGCGGTCACGATCGCATCCGTATGCGCCGAACCGTGCCGCGTGATATGGGCCACCGCCTCGTCCAGGCCGGACACCACATGCACGGCGATGATCGCGTCCAGGTATTCGGTGTCCCAGTCGGCCTCGCTCGCCGGCTTCACCCGGGAATCCAGGGCCTGGACCGCCTTGTCGCCGCGCACCTCGCAACCGGCGGCCAGCAGGTCGGCGAGGATCGGCTTCAAGTGGCTTTGAACCACGGCCGCGTCGACCAGCAGCGTCTCCGCCGCGCCGCAGACCGAGACGCGGCGCATCTTGGCGTTCATCACGATGGCGCGGGCCTGGGCGAGGTCGGCGCCGGCATGGATATAGACGTGGTTGTTGCCGTCGCGATGCGCCAGCACGGCCATGCGCGCCTCGCGCTGCACGCGCTCGATCAGCGACTTGCCGCCGCGCGGCACGATCACGTCGATCCAATCCGACATCGCCAGCATGTGGCCCACGGCGGCGCGGTCGGTGGTCGCCACCAGCTGGATCGCCGTCTCCGGCAGCCCCGCCGCCGTCAGGCCCTCGACCAGGCAGGCATGGATGGCGGCCGAGGAATGGCTGCTTTCCGACCCGCCGCGCAGGATGCAGGCGTTGCCCGCCTTGAGGCAGAGGCTGCCCGCATCCGCGGTCACGTTCGGCCGGCTCTCGTAGATGATGCCGATGACGCCGAGCGGCGTGCGGACGCGCTGGATGCGCATGCCGTTCGGCCGCGTCCAGTCGGCGGTGATGGCGCCCACCGGATCGGGCATGCCGGCCACCGCCTCGAGGCCGGCGGCGACGGCATCGATGCTCTTCGCGCTCAGCAGCAGGCGGTCGATCATGGCCGGGGTCAGGCCCCGCGCCTCGGCGGCGGCGACATCCTCGGCATTGGCAGTGAGAATGGCGGGCGTGCGGGCGCGCAGTGCCGCGGCGGCGGCCCGCAATGCCGCATCCTTCGCCTCCGGCGGTGCGTCGGCCAGCGCGATCGCGGCGGCGCGGGCCGCCCGGCCCATCGCCTCCATCGTCTCGGCCAACTCGTCGCGCTTCAGCGCCGCGGTCGCGTTCATCGTCTTTGGTCCATCCTGCCGTCGAGGCCGCACACTATGGCCGGGGCATCGAGGGGGCAAGGGCAGGGGCCCTCCCTCCAGGACGAGGCCCGACCTGTCCCAAATCTTCGAAACGCGCGGCGAAGGCTTCGGGCCGGAGGCGCAGCCCGTTCGCGACGAAGGAAACCGTGTGATAGAAGCCGGTCAGCACCAGGAGTTCGAGGATCTGTTCATCCGAGAACAGGCCGGTGAGCCGGTGCCACAGGGGCTCCGGAATCGCGGCACTGTCATGCAGGGCATCGACCAGGGCGATGATCGCGCGCTCGTCCTCGGCCCAGCATGAAGCCTCGGACGTTTCCTGCACGATCGCCCGCCGCTGCTCGGCATCGAACCCGGCGCGTTCACTGAAGAAGGCGATGTGCACCCCCCATTCGTATTCACAGGCGCAAGCCGCGCAGACCCGGTCGATCGCGATCTCCCGCTGGCGGAGCGTGAGCGTCCCCGGGTCGAGCAGCCCGCCCGCCATGAAGCGCCCGAACACCCGCGGATTGCGTGCCAGCGTGGTGAACAGGCTGAGCGGCGGCACGCCCTTCGGCATGATGCGCTCCAGCGCCGCGGCGATCTCGGGGGCGAAGGGTGGTTCGGCCGGGGCTATGCGGGGACTATGCATGGCTTCCTCCTGTGCTATTGAAATCATAGCAAACGCCCAGTACCGACGCTACTGAAATAATAGCAAAAGGAATCTGCATGCCAGCGCCCCGTCCCGGCAATCCCGTCCGCGGCTCGCGCACCGGCCGGCCGATCATGGCCGCCCTCGACCTCCTCGGCCGGCGCTGGGCGCTCCGGGTGCTGTGGGAACTGCGCGACGGGCCGCTTTCCTTCCGGCCCCTGCAGGACGCCTGCGGCATCAGCCCCAGCGTCCTCAACACCCGCATCGGAGAGTTGCGCGCGGCGGGGATCGTCGCCCTCGGCGACAGCGGCTATACGCTCACCCCGGACGGGCTCTCGCTTCTGGAAAGCCTGCAGCCGCTCCTGGCCTGGGCCGAGGCATGGGCCGGAAAGGCCGAGGACGGGAAGGCGAAGGACCGCGGATGACCAAGACGCTCGTGATCTGCTCCGGTGGCCTCGATTCGGTGACGCTGGCCTGGAAGACGGCGAAGGAACGCCGGCTCACCCGCCTCGTGACCTTCGACTACGGCCAGACCCACCGGAAGGAGATCGGCTATGCCGCCCGGGCGGCGGCGGCACTCGGCGTCCGTCACGACGTGGTCGATATTGCGACACTGGCACGCTTCGTGTCGGGTTCGGCCCTGACCGATCCCGGTGCGGTGGACGTTCCCGACGGCCACTACGCGGAGGAGAGCATGCGCATCACCGTGGTCCCCAACCGCAACGCCATCTTCCTGTCGATCGCCTTCGGCATCGCCGCGGCGGAGGGGGCGGAAGCGGTGGGCATCGCCGTCCATGGCGGCGACCACTTCATCTATCCCGACTGCCGCCCGCCTTTCATCGATGCCTTCCGCACCATGCAGCACCACGCCTTGGACGGCATGTGGAGGGTCGATCTCTGGGCACCGTTCCTCGGCATCGACAAGGGCGGCATCGCGGCCGAAGGCGCAAGGCTCGGCGTACCCTTCGCCGATACCTGGAGTTGCTACAAAGGCGGCGAACGGCATTGCGGCCGCTGCGGCACCTGCGTCGAACGCCGCGAGGCCTTCCACACGGCCGGCGTCGCAGACCCTACCGACTACGCCGATCCCGACTACTGGAAGGAAGCGGTCGCGAAAGCCGCCAGCGCTGGCGGCAAGCCGGCCTAGGCTGGTTCTATGCCCAGCCGATCGTCGCGGTCGCGCAGCCAGCGGATGGCCGGCAGTGCCGCCAGCACCATCCATGCCTTGCCCACCACCTGGCCGCTCAGATAGTCGAGACTGCCGAAGGCGAGATACAGGAAGGCCACGCTGTCGATGACGAGACCGACCAGGCCCGATAGCAGCACCGCAAGCACCAGCCGGCGGCGGGCGAGCGGCGTATAGACCGCGAAATCGGCGAGTTCCGAGAGCAGGAAGGCGACGACCGACGCCGTGACCAGTGCGGGCGGCGCCACAAGGCCCGACAGGGCGGCGCCGGCCGCGATGGCGGCGATCGTCCAGCTGCGCCCCAGCCGCCGCTGCACCAGGTCGCGCAGTACCAGCGCCAGTCCCACGATCAGCACACCCGACGGCGCGGACAGGCCCGGCGCCACCGGCAACAGGCAGGGTCCGTTCGGCACGCAGACCGTGCCGACATGGCCGATCATCCAATTGGCGAGCGGGATGCAGGCGATGAAGGCGGCGAGGAAGGCGAGGCCCTCCGCGCGGATGCGGGTGTCGTTCATGGCAGCGCGGCTTCAGGGTTTCCGGGGCGGCGTGGATAGCCCGGATCGCAGCGCCATGCCAGCCCGGATCGCACCCTTGCCGAAGGCGCGGCCGACCGGAGATACTGCCGCGCGAGCGTTCATCGGGCCGGAGCGGATTGATGCGGGTATTGTCGGTGGTGGCTGCGGCACTGGTCTTCGCGGCCGGGATCGGCATGGTCCGGGCGCAGGAAAACCGGGGGCTGGAGGCCGACGCACAGTATTGCGCCGATGCCCGCAACGCCGCGATGCAGGTCGAACGCTGCACCCGCGTGATCGAGTCGGGCAAGCTCACCAAACCCCAGCTCGCCATCGTCTATTCCAACCGGGCGAACGGCCTCCTGCGCCGGAACGACCCCCACGCCGCCCTGAAGGACGCCAATACCGCGATCGACCACGACGGCGGCTACGGCCCCGGCTTCCGCGTGCGCGCCATGGCGCTGGCCGAGACCGGCAAGGGCGACGCGGCGATGGACGATTTCGCCACCGCGCTTCGCCTCGAACCGCGCGACCTGATCGCGCTGATCGGCCGCGGCCGCGTGCATCTTGAACGCCGCGCCTTCCAGCAGGCGCGCGACGACTTCACCCGGGCCATCACGATCAATTCCGGCGCCTGGCCCGCCTTCCTGATGCGCGGCCGCGCCTTCGGCGCCGAGGGGCGCTTCGAGGAGGCCATCGGCGATTTCACCGAGGCGGCGAAGCTCCGGCCGGCTGAGGCGGACATCTTCATCGCCCGTGCCCTGGCGCACCGCAATAGCGGTGACAACGACAAGGCGAACGGCGACTTCGACCGCGCGATCAAGATCAAGCCGGCATTGGCGGCGGCGCTGAAGGATCGGGACCGGCTGGACGATCCGCTGGGCTGGCCACGGCGCTGAGGAGTTCGGCCATGCATGTCATACGGCCGGAGTTCCGGATGGAAGAGGGCGCGGCGCTCGCCTTCGCCGCCGCGCGCGGTTTCGGCCTCCTGCTCGCCGCCGACGAGAACGGGCCGCGCGGCTCGCATCTTCCCTTCGTCATCGGGCGGCGGGACGGGGCACCTCTGGTCCAGGTTCATCTCACCGCCCGCAATCCGCTGATCGGCCTCGCCGACGGACGGCGGCGGTTCATGCTGGCGGTGACGGGCGGCGATGCCTATGTCTCCAACGACTGGTATGTCTCGCGGGATCAGGTCTCGACTTGGCTCTATCAGGCCGTGCATCTCTCGGGTATCGCCCATCTCCGCCCGCTCGACGCCAACCGCGCGCATGGCGACGACCTGTTGGCCGTGGCCGAGGCGCGGCTGGCGAAGGATCCATGGTCGCTGGCGGCGATGGAGCCCGGCAAGCGGGAAAGCATGCTGGCCTCGATCCGTGTGATCGACATCCTCGTGGATCGGATCGAAGGTCAGTCCAAGCTCAACCAGCACAAGCCGGACGAGGATCACGTCGCCGTCGCCGACCGGCTGGCCCGGTCGGAACACAGTGGCGGCCGCGACCTCGCCCATCGGATGCGGGCGCTGCGGCCCCATCTCGCCTATGCCCGGACGGAGCCCCTGCGGGACTGACGGGTCCGCCCCGGCCTCTCAGTGAATGGTCTTCGAGAACCGGCCCTGCAGGCCCTTCGCCGCCGCCCGCACACCCGGCAGGTGCGGGTTGAGGCGAAGCGCCGCATCGAAGGCGAGCAGCGCGCCGGCCGCCTCGCCGTTGCGCAGGCAAATCTGCCCGAGGCCGGCCAGCGCTCCGAAATGCCGCGGCTCCAGGTCCAGCGTGCGGCCGATATCGGCGATTGCTTCGAGGTCGCGATCCAGGATGAAATAGAGCGTCGCGCGCTTGTTCCAGGCCTCGGCGAAATCGGGATGATCGGCGACCAGTTGGTCGAGGATGTGTTCGGCCTCCGGCAGCCGCCGCCCCGCCAGCGCCTGCACGGCCCGTTCAAGGCGCTTCTCGACACCCGGCTCGGCATGCGCGCCCCACAGCGCCCAGATCATGTCCTCGATCTCGCCGGCATGCCTGGCATCGGCGGCGGCCTGCAGGCGATGAAACAACCCGTGCAGCCGTCCCGGCATGCAGGGGGCCGGCCGCATCGTCTCCAGCATCATCACCTGTCTCAGGATCTGGGCGAACATGGCTTTCAGTCTATAGGATTGCGGACGATAGTTTGAGGGGAGGAAAAAATGGCCCGCGAGATCGACAGGATCGTCGCCTATCTGCGCACGCTGCCGTCCTACAGCGCAATGAGCCTGGAGGAATGCCGGAGCGCCTATGACAAGGCGGAACTCGCCTATCCGATCGCCGCAGACGTGACGGTTGAACCGATCGGCGCGCTGCCGGGCGAGAAGCTCACGCCCGCCGACGCGCGCCCCGGTACCGCGCTCCTCTATCTCCACGGCGGCGGCTATGCCATCGGCAGCACCCGCTCCCACCGGCATCTGGCGGCCGATCTCGCCCGCGCGGCGAAAACGGTCGCACTTCTGCCCGACTACCGCCTCGCGCCGGAACATCCCTATCCGGCTGCGGTGGACGATGCCCTCGCCGCCTACCGTCACCTGCTCGATTCCGGCATCCCGGCCGGCGGCATCGTCATCGGCGGCGACAGCGCCGGCGGCGGCCTCACCGTCGCCACCATGCTGGCCGCGCGGATCGCCGGACTGCCGCTGCCGGCCGGCGGCCTGCTGCTGTCGCCCTGGCTCGACCTCGCCGGGACCGGCGCATCGCTGGAAACGCTGAAGGACCGCGACCCCCTGGTCAGCCGCAGCGACCTGGAGCGCTGGGGGGGTGCCTATGCCGGCACCAATTCCAAGCGCGACCCGCTGATCTCGCCGCTCTATGCCGACCTGAAGGGCCTTCCGCCGCTCGTCATCCATGTCGGCGGCGACGAGGCGCTGCTCGACGATTCGCTCCGCTTCGCCCGCGCCGCCATCGCGGCGAATGTCGAGGCGCATCTCGAGGTCTGGCCGCGCATGGTCCACGTCTGGCACTGGTTCGCCCGCCGCCTCGCCCCGGGCCGCGAAGCGATCGATCGCCTGGGCGCCTTCGCCGTCGCGCGGACGAGTTGAGCTACAGCAGCGCCAGGTCGTCGCGGTGGATCATCTCGTCGCGGCCGCGATGGCCCAGGATCTCCTCGATCCGGCCTGACTTCTGGCCCTGGATGCGGCGCGCGTCCAGGGCCCCGTAGGCCACCAGCCCGCGGGCCAGTTCGCGCCCGTCCGGCCCCCTCACGGTCACCGCGTCGCCACGCTCGAAGCGGCCCTCGACCGCCACCACGCCCGCCGGCAGCAGGCTTCGCCCCTGCGCCAGCGCCTTGGCCGCGCCGGCATCGACGACCAGCGCGCCGGCTGGGGCGAGGCTGCCGGCGATCCACTGCTTGCGGGCGGCGAGCGGTGTCGCCTTCGGCACGAACCAGGTGCAGCGCCCGCCCGCCCGCACCGCCTCGATCGGGCGCATCCTGTCGCCCCGCGCGATCGCCATGGCGCAGCCGGCCCTGAGCGCGATCGAGGCGGCGGCGATCTTGGTCACCATGCCGCCGCGCCCGAGGCCCGAGCGCGAGCCGCCGGCCATGGCCTCGATCTGCGGCGTGATCTCCGACAGTTCGGGAATGAAGCGGGCATCCGGATCGCTCGAGGGGTCGGCGGTATAGAGCCCGTCGATGTCGGAGAGCAGCATCAGGCAATCGGCCGAGACCATCTCGGCCACCCGCGCCGCCAGGCGGTCGTTGTCGCCGAAGCGGATCTCGGTGGTCGCCGTGGTGTCGTTCTCGTTGATCACCGGGATGGCGCCGAGCGAAAGCAGGGTGGAAAGCGTCGAACGGGCGTTCAGGTAGTTCCGCCGCTGCTCGGTGTCCCCCAGGGTGAGCAGCACCTGCGCCACCGTCAGCCCATGCGCGGCGAGCGCCTCCTGCCAGGCATGCGCGAGGCGGATCTGCCCCACCGCCGCGGCGGCCTGGCTTTCCTCCAGCTTCAATGTTCCGGACAGGCCGAGCGGGCGGCGCCCCAGCGCGATGGCGCCGGAGGATACCACCACCACCTGCTGGCCGCGCACGCGCGCCTCCGCGATGTCGCGGCAGACTCCGTCGAGCCAGTCGCGCTTCAGCGCGCCGCTGGCGGCGTCCACCACCAAGGCCGAGCCGATCTTGACGACGATGCAGCGCGCGCGGTCGATCCGCCCCGCGCTATCGGCGGCCCCGCTCACGGATGCCAGCCGGTATCCTCTACCGGCAGCGATAGTTCCGGTGCCGCCTTCACGGGCCGCGCCGCCTTCACTTCCTCGAGCAGCCTGCGGGCCACCTGGTCGACGCCCGTGCGCGTCGCCGCCGAGAGCAGGAAGACGGGCTTCCTGATCGACTTCGACAACGCCCTGCGGATCGCCTCGGCCTCCCCGGGATCCATCGCATCGGCCTTGTTCAGGCCGATGATCTCCTTCTTGGTCGCGAGCCCGGCACCATAGCCTTTCAACTCCCGCCTGATGGTGCGGTAGGCGGCCTTGGGGTCTTCCTGGGTGATGTCGATCAGGTGGAGCAGGATGGTGCAGCGCTCGACATGGGCGAGAAACCGGTCGCCGAGGCCGGCACCCTCATGCGCGCCCTCGATCAGGCCCGGCAGGTCGGCCAGCACGAATTCCTGCTCGTCGATGCCGACGACGCCCAATTGGGGTTTCAGCGTGGTGAAGGGATAGTCGGCGATCTTCGGCCGCGCCGCGCTCGCCGCCGAGAGGAAGGTCGACTTGCCCGCATTGGGCAGGCCGATCAGCCCGGCATCGGCGATGAGCTTGAGTTTGAGCCAGATCCACTTCTCCGCCCCCGGCCAGCCGGGATCGGCGCGCCGGGGCGCGCGGTTGACCGACGACTTGAAGTGGTCGTTGCCGCGCCCGCCGTCGCCGCCCTTGCAGAGCAGCACCTTCTGGCCCACCGCCGTCATGTCGGCGATCAGCGTCTGCTCCTCGTCGTCCTCCAGCACCTGGGTGCCGACCGGCACCTTGAGGACCACGTCCTCGGAAGCGGCACCCGAACGCAGCCGGCCGCTGCCGTGATTGCCGGTGCGGGCCTTGAAATGCTGCTGGTAGCGATAGTCGATCAGCGTGTTCAGCCCGTCGACGCATTCGACGAAGACGCTGCCGCCGCGGCCGCCGTCGCCGCCGTCGGGGCCGCCGAACTCGATGAACTTCTCGCGCCGGAAGCTGACGGCGCCGGCACCACCGTCACCGGATTTGACGAACACCTTGGCGCTGTCGAGAAACTTCATGGGTGGGCCTCAATCGGTTCGGGCCTTCAGAAAAGCAAAAAGGGGAATGGCGGACCCATTCCCCTTCGGCCGAACCTGCTGTTCGCAGGAGGGTCTTACTCGGCCGCCTCCGCCACCGGCGCCGGGAGCACCGAAATGTAGGTGCGGCCCTTGAGGCCCTTGTGGAACTCGACCGCGCCGTGGCTGGTGGCGAACAGCGTGTGGTCACGGCCGACGCCGACGTTCCGGCCGGCATGGAACTTGGTGCCGCGCTGGCGCACCAGGATGTTGCCGGCCAGCACCGCTTCGCCGCCGAACTTCTTCACGCCGAGACGCTTGCCGGCGGAATCGCGGCCGTTCCTGGAACTACCGCCTGCTTTCTTGTGTGCCATTGCGAACTCTCCGTCAGGCCCGGGCGATCCCGGTGACCTTGATCACCGTCAGATCCTGCCGATGGCCGTTCTTGCGCCGGGAATTCTGCCGGCGGCGCTTCTTGAAGACGATCAGGTGCGGGCCGCGCGCCTGCTTCACGATCTCGGCCTCGACGCTGGCGCCCGCGATCAGCGGAGCGCCCACTTCCAGGCCGGCCTCGGTGCTGACGGCAAGCACGTCGCCGAGCGCGATCTTGGCCCCGGGCTCGCCCTCGAGCCGCTCGACCGTGAGCACGTCGTCCTTGGCGACCCGGTACTGCTTGCCACCGGTCTTTACCACTGCGAACATCTTGGATCCTGCCTTGGTCGCGTTGGCGCGACCCCGGAATTTCGGAGGCGCGGACTATAGCCGCCGAAGTCCGGGTGTCAACCGCAAGCGAGCGGGTTGAATCCTGCGGCGTATCTCTCCGGCGAGAGCGAAGGCGCGGGCCACGACGCATCCGCCGGCGCGTGGGAACCCGTCTTGTTTCGCCTCTTGATCTATGGCCTGTGATAAAGGATGGACCTTCCCGGGGTTTGATTCCGAACCGGGAACTCGACCCATGCTTGCGGTATTTCGGGCGGGCTTTGCGGAAAGCATTCTCCGCGTCACAAGGGGTTCGGAACGGCATGTCGGAGGCAGGGAAAGCGGCGAATCACGACGGCCGGCCGCTCATCGGCCGGCGCATCCTCGTCCTGGAGGATCAGATGCTCATCGCCATGGACGCGGTCGAGGTCCTGCTCGAAGGCGGCGCCGCCTTCTCGGAGGCCACCGCGACCTCCGCGGAAGGTCTGCGCTATCTCGAAATCACGCCACCCGACGCCGCGGTCCTCGACGTCGATCTCGGCAATGGCGACACCTCGCTCCCGGTCGCCGAGGCGATGCAGGCGCGGCGCATCCCCTTCATCTTCGCCACCGGATACGGCGAAACGAACGCCGTTCCCGAACGCTTCCGCGCCGTTCCGGTCATCCGCAAGCCCTATACGCCCGAGGCGCTGATCGCGGCGGTGGCAGCGCTCTTTCCTTCGCCTTGATTGGAACTATATGAGAACAAGGCGGGTTGCTATGCTTCCCGGACACGGGAATGGCCGATACCGAGCCGCTAGGTGTGAGCCGCATGAGAAGCAACCTCGCCGTCGGACCCGCGGTTCGACACCCAGCCACGCTGAAGCAACGCTACGCTTCGGTGCGCGCCTTGACCGCGGCCCTGGCCGCCCCCCTCTCGGTCGAAGACCAGAACCTGCAGTCGATGCCGGATGCCAGCCCGACGAAATGGCATCTGGCCCATACGACCTGGTTCTTCGAAACCGTGGTGCTGACGGCGCATCGTCCCGACTATCGGGTGTTCGATCCCGCCTTCGCCTATCTGTTCAATTCCTATTACGAGGCCCTGGGGCCCCGGCATGCCCGCCCCCAGCGCGGCATGCTGTCCAGGCCCGCGCTCGACACGGTGCTCGCCTATCGCGCCCATGTCGACCGGGCGATGGAAGCCTTCATCGACGGCGCCGGCGATCAGGTGGCCCCCCTCGTCGAACTCGGCCTGCATCACGAACAGCAGCATCAGGAACTGCTGCTGACCGATATCAAGCACGCGCTGTCGATCAACCCCCTGTTGCCCGCCTATCTGCCGGCTGTGCCCGCCATCGCCGCCGGCTGCCCTCCGCAGGGCTGGATCGAGCACCCGGGCGGGCTCGTGGAAGCCGGCAGCGATGCGACCTCGGGCTTCGCCTTCGACAACGAAACCCCGCGCCATCGCGTCTGGCTGGAGCCCTTCCGCCTCGCCACCCGCCCGGTCAGCTGCGGCGAATACGCCGATTTCATCGCCGACGGCGGCTATGCGCGCCCCGAATTCTGGCTATCGGCCGGCTGGGCGATGGTGCGGGAACAAGGCTGGCGCGGGCCGCTCTACTGGCAGGATCCGGAGGCCGGCGAAGGCGGGCGGATCTTCACCCTCACCGGCCTGCGGGCGATCGATCCGGCGGAACCGGTGACCCATGTCAGCTTCTACGAAGCGGCCGCCTATGCGAATTGGGCCGGCCGGCGCCTGCCGACCGAGTTCGAATGGGAGGCGGTGGCCGCCGCCGCCGCCCAGCCGGAACCGCTGCCGGCGCTGGATCCGGCCCGGCCGCATCCGCGCGCCGCGGCCGGGCCGGGCTTGCAGCAGATGTTCGGCGCCGTCTGGCAATGGACCCGCTCCTCCTATGATCCCTATCCGGGATTCAAACCGCTCGAAGGGGCCGTCGCCGAATACAACGGCAAGTTCATGGTCGGGCAGCTGGTGCTGCGCGGCAGTTCCTGCGCCACGCCGCCGGGCCATGCGCGGCCCGGTTACCGCAACTTCTTTCCGCCGGATGCCCGTTGGCAGTTCAGCGGGATAAGGCTCGCCGCCGACCGCTGAGGGCGGCGGCGGAAAGGGAGGCGACATGCACAAGATCGCGCTGTTCGAGGCGGGTCCCGCCGTGGCGGAGGGTGATTTCGGGGCAGCGCTGGCCGCCGGCCTCGGCAGCCGGCCGAAATCCCTGCCCAGCAAGTTCTTCTACGACGCCACCGGCGCGCGGCTGTTCGAGGAGATCTGCGAGCTGCCCGAATACTACCCGACCCGGACGGAGACCGCGCTCCTGGCTTCCCGTGCCGGCGACATCGCGACGGTCATCGGGCCCGGCGCGGCGCTGATCGAGTTCGGCGCCGGGGCCGCCCGCAAGGTCCGGCTGTTGCTGGATGCCCTGGCCCGGCCTGCCGCCTTCCTGCCGATCGACATTTCGGGCGAGCACCTGCGCGAAGCGGCGGCCGCCCTGGCACAGGACTATCCGACGCTCGCGGTGCTGCCGGTCGCCGCCGACTATACCCAGCCTTTCCTCCTGCCCCGGCTGCCGGCCGGCGCCCGCCGGATCGGCTTCTTCCCCGGTTCCACCATCGGCAACTTCACCCCGGCCGAGGCGCGGCAGTTCCTGCGCAGCACCGCGCTGCTGCTCAAGGGCGGCGGCCTCCTGGTCGGCGTCGATCTGGTGAAGGACCCCGCCATCCTGCATGCCGCCTACAACGACGCGGCCGGTGTGACAGCCGCCTTCAACCTGAACCTCCTCGCCCGCGCCAATCGCGAACTCGGCACCGATTTCGACCTCGCGGGCTTCCGGCACTACGCCTTCTTCAACCCGCAGGCCTCCAGGGTCGAAATGCACCTGGTCTCGGTCCGGGCCCAGCGGGTCCGCTTCGGCGTGCAGCAGTTCGACTTCGCCGAGGGGGAGAGCATCCACACCGAGAATTCCTGCAAGTACACGGTCGCCTCCTTCCAGGCGCTCGCCGGCGCGGCGGGCTTTCGCCCGGCCGCTGTCTGGTGTGATCCCGACAGGCTCTTCAGCCTGCACTGGCTGGAAGCGCCGGCCTGAGCCGGCCGCCTACCGGCAGGCGGTCGCGAAATCCGACATCACCGGGCGCGGGTTCGCGCGCTCGACCTCGTCGACGAGGCGCAGTTCCGACAGCACGAAGCGGGCGCCCTGCGCGGCGGTCAGATCGACGACGAAATACCGCGACGGCGGCATGCCCGCGATCGGCAGTTCGACGTCCCCCGCCCCGCTGGTCGCTGCCAACCGTTCCCCCGCGGCATCCAGCCAGGTGACCCAGGCCTGTCCGTCGGCCGAGGCGCGCACCGAAAGCCGTGCCGGCAGATCGGCCGGTCGCGGCGCGGCCAGCCGCACAGCCGAAACCGATACCGGCCGGCCGAAATCGAACCACAGGAATACCCGGCCGTCGCTGCTCCACACCGTATGCGCGCGGCGGTCGAAGGCATTGGACGGCTGCGTCATCGTCCGGTCGCGGATGCGCTCGAACCCCTCGCGATAGGCGGCAAAGCGGACCGTCCAGTCGCTGTCGAAAAGGAAGGCGTTGCGCACGCCGGCGACGCGCTCGACCACCGCCACGTCGTTCATGTTGATGACCAGGTGATCCAGTTCGGCATAGATGCGCTCGCAGGCGGCATAGTCGTCGAAGAACAGCGCCTGCTCCCGGCCTCCGGTCGTCTCGACGAACGGGGTCAGGCCCCGGACGGGATAGCCGAGCTCGCCCAGTGCATAGCGCACGGCGGTGAAGCTCCCCTTCGGCACCGCCGTGCGCGGATGGAAGAACTCGCTCGCCAGGACGGGCCGGCCGGTGAAGGACATGTGCCGGACATCGTTTCCCGGCCGGATCAGATGCACGCCGCCGATCTCGCCGTGGCGCACCCGGCCCACCTCCAGTTCCCACTGCAGATGGGCGATCTCCAGGCGACTGTTCAGCGCATGGTCGTAGATCGTGCGGCCGGCGGCGACACAGGCGAGGGCGGCGACGATGCCCGCACCGATCTGCGCCCCCAGGCGGCCGGCGCCGAGCCACGCGCCTAAGAACCGCCCGATTTCGGCGACCGCCCACACCGCCGCCAGCGCCCCGACCGCGCTGGACCCGACCAGGATGCGATAGGCCCCGCCGGTCGGATGGGCTTCGGGCGAGGCGATCCCGGCCAGCGACGCGAGCGCGCCGAGACCGATCACCGTGAAGGCCCCGAGCGGCAGCTCGAAGGTCAGCCGGCCCTGCCTGCGAAGCGTGTCCAGCAGGCGAAGCAGGATGGCGGCGAGAATGATGGCGCCCGCCACCGCCGCGGCACCGCGGGCGGGTTCGATCGAGACCACCGGAAAGGCCAGCGACTTCAGCAGAATGCCCTTCAGCATCTCGCCCTTGGCCTGCAGCATCGGCAGGTCCAGCCGCGGCAGGCTGAGATTGCCGTAGACGCGCAGCAGCTCGCTGCCGGGCTCCAGGAAGGGACGAAAGTGCGGGCTGGCGGCCTTGATCAGCGGACGCAGGGCCGCCTTCCAGGCAACGAAGTAGATGACCGCGCCCGCCAGCAGCGCGGCCACGTCGCGCCCGACGACGATCGCCTTCTCGCGCATCCGGTCGCCGGCGAACAGGACATAGGCGGCGGTGTAGACGACGAAGAAGGTGGGCGTGGTCTGGTAGAACAGGAAAAGGACGGCGAGGCAGAGCGCGGCGGCCGAAACCTGCAGCGCCATGCGCCGTCCGAGCGCCGCGCGCCCGGTCGCCTCCAGCAGCGCGCGATTGCGCCCGTGCAGGGCATGGGCCAGCAGCGCGACGAGGAAGGCCGGCGCCAGCCAGAAGGCGAAGTAGCACAGGTGCAGCACATAGAAGTACCAGCCCGGCACCGTGAACACCGCGAGCGCGGCCATCAGGCCGAGCGCCCGGGAAACACCCATCCGCCGCAGGAAGGCGGTGAAGACCGCCGCGGTCAGGGCGCAGAGCGCGATCGAGACCAGCCGGGCGATCTGCACGTCGTCGCCGTCCCGGATCCACATCGAATGCAGGTTCAGCAGAAGCGCGCCGAGCGGCCGGGCCAGCACGACGTTGACGATGGTGTGCACGTGCGAACTGCAGCAGTCGCGGTCGTCGACATGCCACAGGGCGAAGTCGTCATAGGCGACGTGGCGCAGCAGCAGCGAGGCGGCATGCACGATGCCCAAGGCCGCCAGCAGCAGGGCGAAGTCGGCGGCGAAGCGGATGGCTGGGCCCGCGGGCGGCCTCGCGGCGGCAGGTGTCATCGCGCGCGCCTCAGCTTCCGCGGATGCCGATCGGCGGGGGCGCGGATGGCCGCTTCAGGCGAGGCTCGCCAGCGCCGCCGGCGAGAACGGCGCCAGCTCGCCGAAGCGCCGCTCGCGCACCTTGGCGGCCCAGTTCGCATCGCTGATCAGCGCCCGGCCGACGGCGACGAGGTCGAACTCGTCGCGCGCCAGCATCGCCTCGAGTTCGTCGAGCTCGCCCACCTCGGAACCCTCCCCCTTGAAGGAGCTGACGAAGTCCGCACCCTTCAGCCCCACCGACCCCACCGTGATCGTGGGGACCCCGGTCAGCTTCTTGGTCCAGCCGGCGAGGTTGAGGGTGGAGGCTTCGAATTCAGGCTCCCAGAAGCGTCGCGTCGAGCAATGGAAGATGTCGACCCCGGCATCGGTCAACGGCTGCAGGAAAGCCGCCAGCGCATCCGGCGTCACCGCCAGGCGCGAGGCGAAATCCTGCTGCTTCCATTGCGAGAAGCGCAGGATGATCGGCATGTCCGCCCCCACCCGCGTCCGGATCGCCCGGACGATATCGGCGGCGAAGCGGGTGCGCGCCACCATGTCGCCGCCATAGGCGTCCCGGCGGAGGTTCGCCTTGTCCCAGAAGAACTGGTCGATCAGGTAGCCATGCGCGCCATGCACTTCGATCGCGTCGAAGCCGATCGCCTTCGCCGCGGCGGCGGCCTTGGCGAAGGCCTCGATGGTGTCGGCGATATCGGCCTCGCTCATCGGCTCGGTCACCGGCTTGCCGGAGGTGGACAGGCCCGAAGGCCCGTCCGACCGGGCGTCCGGATTGGGACCGCTGCCGGGCCGGCGCATCATGCCGACATGCCACAGCTGGGGCGCGATCAGCCCGCCCGCCGCATGCACCGCCTCGACCACCGTCTTCCAGCCGGCCAGGCTCTCGGGGGCGTGGAAATTCGGCACCTTGGCATCCGAGGACGCGCCGGGACGGTCCACCGTCGTCCCCTCGGTGACGATCAGCCCGACGCCGCCCTCGGCCCGGCGCCGGTAGTATTCGGCCACCGCCGGCCCCGGCACGCCGCCCGGACTCTGCGAACGCGTCATCGGCGCCATGACGATGCGGTTCGGCAGCGACAGGGACTTGGCAGTGAAGGGACGGAACAGCGGACTGGTCATGGACACGGAAACTCCATCTCGGGCGCGTGGATGACAGCCCGCTCCGAGCGGTGCCGGCACCCGCTATCGACCTTGCTTGGATCGCTCCCGCGACGCAACCGTGGATAAATCCACAGGCACTTCATGTGGTGGGCTGACACCCCCTCCGCCCGCATTTCCTTCTGGATATAGCCAAAGGGCGACATTCGAGAGAGCGGCGCTTGAATTTTGCCCGAGAGGACATATATGGTCCGAAACGACCCCTCTATCCCTTCCAATGCTCTTGAACAAGTGAATCATGCAATGCAGCCAGGGACTTGGCTGAAACTGGCTGAAACTGGTCGTAACCGGCATCGAACGGGCGACGGCTGGTTTCCAGCGCGCATTTTCTGGCTCGAATTGGCGCGAATTGGCTCACTTAGGCAGGGGGTGAAAGACTGAAGCAGAAATTACTCCCGTCTAATCAACCACTTAAGTCATACCCAGACTTGATCCGGGTATCCACGGTCCTCCACCCGCGCCAAATGTCTGCCAACGGCGCCCGTCGCCATCGCGTGGACGCCCCGCTCAAGTCGGAGAGGAAGGCAATGGGGAGTGTCGGCGGCCGAAAATGTCCGGCCATCGCATGGCGAAGCGGACAATTCTGTCCGGACAGGACTGTATGGTAAGCGGCGCGACGATTCGCGCGAGGCCGCGGCGGACAGAATTGTCCGCCGGCCCCCCGTCCCCGAACCGAGCAATCTATCCCTGGACCGAGTAGCCGCCGTCCACCGGGATGGCCGTGCCGGTGACGAAGTCGGAGGCGGCCGAGGCGAGGAAGACGGCGATACCGGCATGGTCCTCCGCCGTGCCCCAGCGCCCGGCCGGGGTGCGCGCCAGCACCCGATCGTGCAGCCCGGCCACATCCTTGCGCGCCCGCCGCGTCAGGTCGGTGTCGATCCAGCCCGGCAGGATGGCGTTCACCTGGATGTTGTCCTTGGCCCAGGCCGTCGCCAGCGCCCGGGTCATCTGCACGATGCCGCCCTTGCTCGCCGCATAGGGCGTGGTGAAGGAGGCGCCGAAGATCGACATCATGCTGCCGGTGTTGATGATCTTGCCGCCGCCCGTCTTCAGCATGGCCGGATAGGCCGCCTGGCAGCCCATGAAGGCGCTGGTGAGATTGGTGGTCATCACCTCGTTCCATTCCGAGAGCGTGTAGTCCTGCGGCTGTTTCCTGATGTTGATGCCGGCATTGTTCACCAGGATGTCGAGCCGCCCCAGCATCTGCGTCGTGGCGCTGACCAGCGCCTTGGCCGAGGCCTCCTCGGTCGCCTGGTGCTCCACCGCCACCGCGCGGATGTCGAGCTTGCCCAGTTCCGCCACGGCGGCGGCGTTCTTCTCCGCGTTGCGGCCGGCGATCACCACGGCGGCGCCGGCCTGGCCCAGGCCCTTCGCCATGCCGAGCCCGATGCCGCCGTTGCCGCCCGTCACCACCGCCACCTTGCCGGTCAGATCGAAAAGCTTCATTTCCCTCTCCCCTCGTTCACGTCACGTCCTCAGGCCACGCTCTCGATCCAGCGCGCCAGCGCCTCCACCGGTGCCGGATCGTCGAAGATGCGGACGGCATTCTCCGCGATCCGTTCTTCGATCCCGGCCCGCCACGCCCGGTCGGTCGCGAGCCGCGCGGCGAGGCGAACGAAACCCTCCGCGTCGCCGGCAATGAGTTCGGGCAGGCCGAGTTGCTGCAGGATCGCCATCGTGTGCCGGCTGCGCATCGTATCCTGCGGCCAGGTCGCCACCGCCCGTCCCATGGCCAGCGCCTCCATGGTGGAGTTGCTGCCCGACCAGGGCAAGCCGTCCAGCAGCAGGTCGGCGGCGCGGATCAGGCCGAGGAAACGCGGCTCGCTCTGCGGCGGCAGGATGCGGACGAAATCCTCCGCCCGCAGCCCCTCCGCGGCGAAGGCACGCGCCAGACGGGCCTGGAAGCGTTCCGCCGCGGCGGCAACCGGGCCGCGCAGGAACCAGAAGCGGCAGGGTCCTATCTCTTTGGCGATCCTGGGATAAAGGCAATCGAATTGCGGCAGCAGCTTGAACAGGCTCTGCGCGTTCAACAGCACCGGCCCCGCGCCGCGTGCATCGGCCGGCAGGTCGGGCGGCTCGGGCGGCAGATCGGGCCGCGGATAGCTGACACCGATGCCCGGCAGGCGCACCAGCCCCTCGGTGTAGAAGGCTTCGGCACCCTCCGGCTCCATGCGCTCGGAAGAGAGGAACCAGTCGACCGTCTCCAGTCCGAAGGTGACCGGATGCCCCCAGCTGCTCGCCTGCACCGGCGCCAGGCGCAGCGCCGCCAGGAACTGGGCCTGCGGGTCCATGCCGATATCGGTGTAGATCAGCAGGTCGAGTTCCGCCGCCGCGATCAGGCGCGCCGTGGCGGCGATGTCGCCGCTGCGCCGGACGAAGCGGAAGGCCGAGCGGCGGAGCGCGGCGGTGACCTCGTCCTCGCGGGTGCCCAGATGGAAGACGCTGACCTCGAAGCGGGCGGGGTCGAGGCCGGTGATGAAGGCGCGGCGCGTCTTGATGACCGAGTGGCGGAACATGAAGGCGGAGGCGAAGCCGACACGGATCCGCTCGCCCGCCGCGCGGTCGCGCCTCGGCCGCGGGCCGGCCAGGTCCGGAAGCGCGGCGGCCGCGATCCGCCGCACCAGCGCGGCATAGCGCATCTGGTCGACGCGGTCGTTCCGGCCCTGGTAGTGCAGGTAGAAATTGGTGCCGGCGGTGAGGGCGCCGGCCGCCCTGCCGATGCCTTCCGGGCTGGACAGGTCGACGGCCTCCTCCAGCCGGGCCAGCCCTTCGCGCCACCGGCCGCGGGCCGCCTCGATCTCCGCCGCGCTGTCATGGATGATCGGCAGGGCGAGTTCCGCGCCCCAGCGGGCGGCGAAATGCGCCGGATCGAGGGCGAGGGCGCGCCGGAACGCCTCGACCGCGCGGGGCGTATCGCCCTGACCCTGCAGCAGCAGGCCGAGATTGTAGGGCGCCCGCGGGCTCCCCGGCGACAGCGCCTCGGCCTGCCGGAGCGTCGCGGCGGCCTCCTCGGCGCGGTCCAGCATCGACAGCACGATGCCGAGGTTGAGAGGCGCCGCGGCGCCGCCGGGCTCGCGCCGGATCGCTTCCCGCAGCACCGGCTCGGCATCCGCCGGCCTGCCGGTCTCGATCAGGAGCGCGGCGAGGTTGTGGCGCATCCGCCCCTGGTCGGGAAAGCGCCGCAACCCTTCGCGCAGTGCCTGCTCCGCGCGGGCGGGCTCGCCCGCCAGCCGGGCGGTGCTGCCGAGAACGGCCCAGGCCCGCGGCGCATCCGGCGCCAGCGCCGCGGCCCGCTCGGCGGCTTCCAGGCCCTCTTTGGCCAGGCCGAGCTCGGGCAGCAGCGTGGCGAGGCCGAGCAACGGCCCTGCATCCCCCGGCGCGATCTCGGCGGCGCGGCGCAGCAGGGCGGCCGCCTCGCCGCCCCGGCCGCTACGATGCTCGACCTGGGCGAGGTCGAGGAGGATGGCCGCGCTGCCGGGGGCGCGGCGGAGCGCCTGCCGCAGGTGCTCCCCCGCCTCGGCGAGCCGCCCGGTCTCGGCGGCGATCAGACCCAGGCCCTGCCAGGCCTCGGCCCGGCCCGGGTCGCGCGACAGCACGGCGCGATAGCCGGCCTCGGCGCCGGCATGATCGCCGGCGCGGTGGCGGCGGACCGCCTCCTCCAGGCTCGCGCCGCTCAGGCCACGGCCTCGATCCATCGCCCCAGCGCCTCGACCGGGGCGGGATCCTCGAAGACGCGGGCCCGGCCCGCGGCGATGCGCGCCTCCATCTCTCCCCGCCAGGCGCGGTCGGTGGTGAGGCGCGCGGCGAGGCCCACGAAACCGTCGGCGCTGTCGGCGACCAGCTCCGGCAGGCCCGCCTGCGCCAGGATCGCCGCCGCGTGCCGCCCGCGCATCGTGTCCTGCGGCCAGGTCACCACCGCGCGGCCGGCGGCCAGGGTGTCCATCGTGGTGTTGTTGCCCGACCAGGGCAGGCCATCCAGCACCAGGTCGGCAGCGGCGATCAGGCCCTGGAACCGGCCCTCCCGCTGCGGGGGCAACAGGCGGACGAAGGCCGCCGCCTCCAATCCCTCGGCGGCGAAGGCCCGGCTCATTCGGGCGAGGAACAGGTCAGCCGCCTTCGGTGCCGGTCCCTGCAGGAACCAGAAGCGGCAGGGGCCGACCGCCTTCGCGATCCTGGGGTAGAGGGAGTCGAACTGCGGCAGCAGCTTGAACAGGCTCTGCGCGTTCAACAGCACCGGTCCTTCGCCCCGCGCATCGGCCGGCAGGTCCGGCGGCTCGGGTGCCAGGTCGGGGCGGGGATAGCGGCTGCCGATGCCCGGCAGCCGCGCCAGCGTCTCGGTATAGAAGCGCTCGCCGCCCTCGGGCTCCATCCCCTCGGCGGTGAGGAAGCAGTCGATGGCCGAAAGGCCCGAGGTCACCGGGTGCCCGCCCATATTCGCCTGCACCGGGGCGAGGTGCAGCGCCGCCAGGAACTGCCCGCCCGGCTCCATGCCGATATCGGGATAGAGGAGGATGTCGAGTTGGGCGGCGGCGATGCCGCGGGCGACGGCGCGCCGGTCGCCGCCGGCCCGCACGAAACGGGCGGTGCCGGCGCGCAACGCCGCGGTGACCGCGTCCTCGCGCTGGCCGAGATGGAAGGCCGTCACCTCGAAGCGGGCGGGATCGAGGCCGGTGATGAAGCCGCCATGCGTCCGGGTGATCGAATGCCGGTGGAGATGGGCCGAGGCGAAGCCCACCCTGATCTTCTCCCCCGGCGCCCGCTGCCGTCTCGGCCGGGGCAGCATCAGATCGGGCAGCACGGCGGCGGCGATGCGTTCCAGCAGCGCGCCATAGGCCCGTTGATCGTCCCGGTCGTTCCGGCCCTGGGCCGCCAGATGGAAGTTGGTCGAGGCGGTGGCGGCGGCATAGGCCGCGGCGATGCCGGCTGGCGTCGCGAGGTCGACCGCCGCGTCGAGGGCCTGGACGCCGCGTCGCCAGCGCGCCCGCCAGCCTTCGATCTCCGCCTCGTCGTCATAGACCATCGGCAGCGTCAGCGCGGCACCGAACCGGGCCGGCAGGTAGTCCGGATCGCGCGCCAGCGCGCGCTCGAAGGCGGCGATGGCGGCCGGCGCGTCGCCGCTGGCGCGCAGTGCCACCGCGAGGCCGGCCTCGGCCTGCGGCCGGTCGGGCATCAGCGCCGCCGCGTCGCCATAGGCGGCGGCGGCCGCCGCCGGCCGGTCGGTCTGCAGCAGCGCCATGCCGAGGTTGAAATGCGCCGCGGCGAAATCCGGTGCCAGGCGGATCGCCTCGCGGAGCGGCGCCTCGGCTTCCGGCGCCCGGCCTGCCTCGATCAGCACCGCGCCCAGGTTGTGATGCATGCGGGCATGCTCCGGCGCGCGCCGCGCGCCTTCGCCGAAGGCCTCGGCCGCACGGGCCAGATTGCCCGCCATGCGCGCCACGCTGCCGAGAATGGCCCAGGCTTCCGGACTGTCCGGAACCAGCGCTGCCGCCTGCTCGGCCGCGATCAGGCCTTCGCGTGCGCGCCCCAGCTCCGGCAGCAGCGTGGCGAGACCCAAGAGCGGCACCGCATCGCCGGGCGCGATCGATACCGCGCGCTGCAGCAGCGCCAGCGCCTCGTCCCGCTTGCCCAGCGCATGTTCGACCTTGGCGAGATCGACCAGGATGGCGGCGCTGCCGGGCGCCCGGCCCGCCGCCTCCACCAGGCTGCGCTCCGCTTCGGGCAGGCGCCCGGTCTCGGCGGCGATCAGCCCCAGCCCATGCCAGGCGGCGGCGCGGCCGGGCTCGGCCTCCAGCACCTTGCGGTAGGCGGCCTCGGCGCCGGCGCGATCGCCGTCCCGATGCCGGCGCATCGCTTCCTCCAGGCTCACTTCGGCCTCCGCGCGGCGAGGTCGGCCAGGACGAAATCGACCAGCGGCTTCGGATCGGCGGCGAGCGAGGCGACACAGGGCACCGGCTGCGCGCTCAGCCTCTCCACGGTCGCCGCGTCGCGCCGCCCGGGCAGGTTCGGCAGCGCCTCCAGCGGCAGGCCGAGCGAACCCATGCAGCCGATCCGCCCGTCGGCCGCCTTCCTCAATTTCGCGAGACCGCAGGGTGCCGTGCAGTGAGGACCCGCGAAGGGGATCTGCCACAGGCTGAGATTGCGATGCCGGCCCTGCAGCACCTCGCCGGGCGCGGAAGAATGCACCACCGTCCCCGGGGCGGCGAACAGCTTGGTCATATGGGCGGGGCCGGAATCGGCATAGACGGCGTAGTCGAATCGCTCCACCGCGCGGAGCAGGTCGCCGATGCTGGGGAAGGCGTCCACCACCTTGACGCCCCGAGGCAAGCGGCCGGCGATGGCGGCCGCATGCAGCTGGCCCTGGCGCTGGGCCTTGTTCAGCGAAATGGTCACCTCGCCCTGGGGCGCCAGCGCTTCCGCCAGCGCCAGGGTCGCGGAAGGCGGAAGGCTCCTGAGCGGCGAACTGGCCAGCGGCGCGATGCCGAGCGACAGGCGGCTCTTCGCCGCGATCGGCCGGGCGAGACTGGGATAGCGGTCGGTGGTGGCGGCGAGGGCGAAGGCCGCCAGCAGCTCGCCCTCCATCTCGACCGGCCAGACGTCGATGTCGCGCCGGCTCTCCAGATGCCCGAGATCGACGATCAGGTCGAAGCCGGCCTTCTCTCGCTCGGAGAGCCACAACGGGAAGACCTCGACGCGGCGGTCGCGCAGGTAGATGTCGCTGGCCGAGCGGGCACAGAAGACGCCCACCCGGGCGGGCTTCCGCTGGGCGATGACGGCGTCGAGGAAGAGAAGCGTGGCGACATTCGAGCCCAGCATCTGGCTCGGCAGCAGGAACAGGACCGAGCGGCCCTCGAAGGCGGCCGTGCTCCAGGCGTCGCGCGGCAGGCAGGAGAGGCTCTCGCGCTCGGCCAGAATGCGGAAGCGGGCCGGTTCGCGCATGATGACCTGGGCGACGAAGGCTTCCGAACTGGTCCAGTGCCGCTCGCCCGGACGGCCCTTCTGCTCGGCCCTGGGGCCGCAATCGGGCTGGCGGAAGCGGAACGCCGCCGCCGCCTCGAAGGCCAGCAGCGGCGTGCGGGTCAGTCCCTCGCTCATCCGCCCGGCTTCACCGCGCGCCAGCGGATGGTGATCTCGCTGATGACGTTGTTGAACTGCCGGGCGGCTTCCGCCATCTGCGCGGGTTTCATCTCGCCGGAGGCCATGCGCCGCGCCCAGGCGTCGTCGGGGCGCATGTCGACCCGCTCGATGGCGAAGTCGATGCCGAGGGCGAGGCCGAGCGCGCTGTTGGGGCTGCCCTTCGCCTGCCATTCGCGGTTCTTCGCCTGCGAGAACAGCTCCAGCCCGGCCGGCGTCACCGGACGGACATGCGTCGGGTCGTTCAGGAAGGAATCGTGGCGGGGATGCGGGACCACGATGGTGACCAGCGCCTGATTCCGGCACACCCGCCACAGCTCCCCGATCAGGCCCAGATAAACCGCGGGCGACTGTCCCAGATGCTCCAGCACATGGGACAGCATCACCTCTTCCACGGAGGATGTGGCCCAGGGCCAGGGCAGCGCCTCCAGGTCCACCACCTGGTCGGGTTCGAACACCGCGTAGCGGTCCACGTTGATCCAGCCGGCGCGCTTGTCGGCGCCGCAGCCGAGGTTGAGCTTCATCCGGCCCTCCGCGGCCGCTCTATACGCGATAGGCCGGGGTAGCGCCAAATGCAGGGCATTGTAAACCCCGGCTTAACTCTATGTCGGCACTCTTTCGGTCAGGAGTTTCACCGGGGGAGTTCGATGTCGGGTGCGCGGCCGGCCGCGGAAGATCAGGTTGCGTCCGGCTGGGGCCGGCGGCCTGCCGGCGTATGGTCGGACTTCGACAGGTTGCTGCCCCGGCTTTTCGAGCACCTGCGCCTGGCGGTGGTCCATGGCGGGGACCGCCGTGAACCGGGCTCCGTCCTCTTCTCCACCGTCAATCCGCGCGGCGACAAGAACTACCGCGAGGTGGCGGAGGACATCGCCCAGGCGCTTCGCCTCATCGGCTTCCGCAACGTCTTCGTCTTTCCCGAGGACATGCGCCTCGCCGAGCGGCTGCAGAGCCACCGCATCGACATGGCCTGGCTCAACTCGGGCGGCGTGCAGGGCTACGACCCCGTTTGCCACCTGCCGGCGACGATGGAGATGCTGGGCCTTCCCTATGTCGGCCACAATCCGCTGAACGCCTCGGTGCTGGACAACAAGCACGCCTTCAAGCGCGAACTCGCCGTCGCCGGCATCCGCACGTCGCCCTACATCACCTGGGACATGACCCGCGGCCCCCTGGTGCCGCATCTGAATTCGCGCTTCAACGCGGCCTTCGGCGCCCATGCGGGGCCCTTCGTGGTGAAGCCGGTTTCCGGCCGCGCCTCGGTCCATGTGCACGTGGTCGAGACCTTGCTGGAGTTGCCGCGTGTCGTCGCCGAAGTGTTCCAGGCCACCCGGAACCTCGTGCTGATCGAGCGCTTCCTTCCCGGGCGTGAATTCGTCGTCGCCGTCTGCGGTCCCCTGATCCGCCGCAAGGACGGCATCGAGCGGCAGAGCCAGCCCTTCGTCTTCTCCGCCGTCGAACGCAAGCTGCAGTCGGACGAGAAGATCTTCACTTCGATGGATGTCCGGCCGATCACCGGCCAGCGCCTGCGCGTTCTCGACCGCGACGCCGACGCGGCGGTGCTGGGCAAGCTCGAGGACATCGCCCGCGCCATCTGGCGCGACTTCAATCTTGAAACCCTGGTCCGCGTCGATGTCCGCGCCGACGAGGCGGGCCGGCTGACGGTGCTGGAAGCCAATCCGAAACCCGATCTCGCGCGCCCCAACGACAAGCGCACCAGCCTCGTCTGCGCCGGCCTGCCGGCCTATTCCATGTCCTACGAGGACCTGATTCTCTCGCTTCTCATCAACCGCATCGACCATCTGATGACCTGGCGGCCCGAAACCATGGGGCATGTCCGGGCACAGGTGGAATGAGCCTCCCATGACCTTTCTCCGCCGCCTCTTCGCGCTTCTGCCGCTCATCGTCGTGGTCGGCATGTCCCTCGCCCTGGTCACCTGGATCGGCTACGGCGAGGCGCACCGCACTTATCCGCAGTTCCAGCACCAGAAGATGGCCGCCCAGGGCGAGGTGCTGCAGAATCCGATCGAGGGTGCCCTGCGCGCCGGCGTGCCGATGCGCCAGTTCATCGGCTTCGATCGCCTCTCCGGCAGCCTTCTCGATTCCGACAAGAGCCTGGTCGGCATCGTCGCGCTCGATCGCGACGGCGCCATCGTCTTCAGCAACCTGCGCGCGGACGCGGCCACCGCCTTGAAGTCCGCGCCCGCCCGGGCCATCGCGGAACCCGGCGGCCACTACGCCGTGGCCGCCGACGATACGCTGCATGTCGTCGTCGTGCCGCTGCGCGACCGCGTGGGCGTCATCGGCAACCTGGTGCTCGCCATGCCGACCGCGCTGATCCGCGAGGCGACCGATGCCAAGTTCGCGCCGCTGGCCCCCGCCGTCGGCCTCGTCACCCTGTTCTTCCTGATCGTCAGTTTCTTCGCCAGCCGGGGCGGCACGGCCGATGCGGCGCGCAACCTGCGCTTTGCCTACGCAGCCACCTACGGCGTCCTGGCAGCGGCCGTGCTCTGGTCGATCGTCAGCCTCTATGCCGACGGCATCCAGGCGAAGTCGAAGGCGCTGGCCAGTTCCCTCGCCAGCCGGGTGGAGACGGTGTTCGCGCTGGGCCTGGGGCTGGACGATGTCGAGGGCATCGATCGGACCTTCGCCGGCTATCGCCGTCTCAACCCCGAGATCAGCGCCATCTCGCTCGAACTCGGCGATCGCATCCGCATCCATACCGACACGGCCCTCGTCGGCGGTACGGGCGGCCAGCGGCCGGCCTGGTCGGAGTTCCAGCACAGGGTGCCGGTGGGCGAGAACGGCGCCCAGCTCGCCATCGGCATCCCGCTTTCCGTCGTCGCCTGGGCGGTGGCCGGCAGCGTCAAGGACTTCGCCGTGCTGTTCATCGCCTGCGGCCTGCTGGCGGCCCTCTTCCTGCAGATCGCCACCGCCGGCATCGCGCGGCGGGCGGTGCCGGCCGGAGAGGGAATGGCGGATGCCGCCTCGCTCGACCTGATCCGGCCCGTCCTCTTCGTCGCCGTCTTCGCCGAATCGCTGGCCGCCTCGTTCCTGCCGCAGATGCTGAAGACCCTGGCCGGGCGCCCGGAACTCGCCTCCTGGCTGTTCATGGCCTATTTCGTCGCCTTCGCCGCCGTCCTGATCCCGGCCGGCCGGGTCGCCGACCGGCGCGGCCCGAAGCCGGTGCTGATCACGGGAATCCTCGCGGCCGTGGCGGGCCTGGTGGCGCTCGGCTTCGCGCACGACGTCACCACCGCGGGCGCCGCGCGCGCGCTCTGCGGCGCGGGCCAGGGCGCCATACTGATCGGGGTGCAGAGCTACATCCTCGCCGTGGCACGGCCCGACCAGCGCACGCGGGCCGCCGGCATCATCGTCTATGGCTTCAACGGCGGCATGATCTCGGGTGCCGCCATCGGGGCGCTGATGGTGGTCTATGTCGGCACCACCGGCATCTTCCTGGCCGGGGCCGCCTTCGCCGTCGCCGCCATGGCCTATCTGCTGCCGCTGCTGGCGGCGACCGCGCCGAAGCCGCAGGCCGCGAAGCCGGCGCGCGCACCCGTCGCGCAGCTCGCCACCGACATCAAGGCCGCCCTGGCCGACATGGGGTTCCTGCGCACCATGCTGCTGGTCGGCGTGCCCTCCAAGGCGGTGCTGACCGGCGTCGTCGGCTTTGCCCTGCCTCTCCTCCTCGCGGCACTCGGTTTCGCGCAAGGCGATATCGGCCAGGTCATCATGCTCTATGCCGGCGCCGTGCTGATCTCCAGCCGCTACGCCTCGGCCTTCGTCGACCGGGCCGGCGATTCCAGCCGCGCCCTGGTGCTGGGTTCGCTCATCGGCGGCGTCGCGCTCTGCGCGGTCTCCGCCGGCGCCTGGCCGGCCGTGGTGGCGGCGCTTCCCGCCATCGCCGCCCCGATACTGGTCCTGGGCGGAATCGTCCTGCTCGGCATCGCGCACGGCCTGATCAACGCGCCGATCGTGACCCATGTCGCCGACACGGCCGTCGCGACGCGCATCGGCCAGGGACCGGCCACGGCCGCCTATCGCTTCCTCGAGCGCATCGGCCATGTCGCCGGGCCGCCGCTGTTCGGCCAGCTCGTCCTGCTGGCCGGAGGCGAACCCATGGCGCTGGCCGGCATCGGCATCGCCATCATCGTCTTCGGCCTCTTCTTCCTCGCCGGCGGCCCGGGCAAGACCGCCGCCGAACCCGTGGGGAGTGCCTCGCGATGATCCCGCCCTTCAGCCGCCGGCAGTTCGGCCGGCTCGCCGCCGGCGCCGCCTTCCTGCCGGGCCTCGCCCGGGCCGAGACCGGACGCGACTGGTTCGACCTTCCGCCCGAGATGGACGCCGACTACCGGCGGGACTGGCAGATGACCGAGGCCGGCGAGCAGGTCACGGTGCAACGCCGCGACGGGCCGGCGCCGCGCGCCACCGTCTTCGTGCTCTACTCCCGTCCCTCATCCGCCTATGACACCGCCATCGCGACGGTGCTCGATGTCTTCCACGAGCGGCGCTTTCCGATCAAGGTCGTCGCCCTCAATTACGACGACGACGAGAGCCACGGCGTGCTCGCCATGCATTGGGCGCTGAAGGCCGGCGTCGACCTGATCTACACCATGGGATCGGACACCACCGCCTTCGCCTGGCCGCGGTTCCGCGACTCAACGATACCCATCGTGTCGATCTGCTCCAAGGACCCCGTGGTGCTCGGCCAGCAGGCGGGCTATCGCCGGGGCAGCGGGACCTCCTATGCGTTCACCTCGCTCGACATGCCGATCGCCGTCCAGTTCGCCTATCTGAAGGAACTGAAGCCCGGCCTGAAGAACCTCGCCATCCTGGCGGATGTGAAGAACGTCAGCGCCATGACGGTGCAGCTGCGCCCGATGGCGGCCTTCGCCCGCGACAACGGTATCGGCGTGCAGGAGGTGGTGGTCGAGCGCCGCGCGCGCGCCGCGGAGGAACTGGGCGAACGCATGCCAGCCGCCGTCGCCGCCATGCGCGCGACCGACCCGGCCCTGGCGAATTCGGTCTTCTGGGTAACCGGCGCCACCGCCGTCTTCAAGGAAATCGCCGCGATCAACGCCCATGCCGGCAACGTCCCGGTGCTCAGCGTCGTGCCCGACGTCGTACGGCCGGGCGCCGACAGCGCCGTCCTCTCCATCGGCGTCGGCTTCGACAGCAATGCCTATATCGCCGCCTCCTATGGCCTGTCGATCCTGGGTGGAGAGGCGAAGGCCGGTAGCCTGCCGGTGGGTATCGTTTCGCCCCCCGACATCGCCATCAGCTTCCTGCGGGCGCGGGCGATCGGCCTCAAGATCCCGTTCAGCTTCGTGGAAACCGCCAGCACCATCTATGGGCCCGATGGCGGGATCGTCCGCGACAAGGGCCGTCACAAGACCACCGCCTGAAGGCCGGGGGGCGGGCTCTCCCGCCTGCGCTCAGGCTCAGGCGCCGGCGGCGGCGGCCGGGGCCAGCTGGCGTTCCACCTCGGCCACCAGGTCGCGCAGGTGGAAGGGCTTCGAGAGCACCGTCGCCCCGGGGGCGGAGGATTTCGCCACGCCGGCGAAACCCGTGATGAACATGACCCGCAGGGCACGATCCTGCTGGACGCCCCGGCGGGCGAGTTCGATCCCGTCCATCGCCGGCATGACGATGTCGGCGATCAGGAGGTCGAAGCGGCCGGGCGTCAGATGCGGCAGTGCCTCGGCGCCGTCGCCCACGGAAACCACGTCGTGCCCGGCGCGTTCGAGCGCGCGGGAGAGGAACCGCCGGATCGTGGCGTCGTCCTCGGCGAGAAGTATGCGAGCCATGGGGGTCGAGCCTGGGGAGGAAAAGTCGCAATCATGTTAACGCAGGTCCGCCAGCCTGTCCGCGTGCTATAAGAGCGCATGATGCAGGCCGCCGAAGTGGAACGGGCGGCGGGTGCCCGCGACGACATCCTCGATGCCGTCGCCGTCATTCCACCGCCCGCGCAGAGCATTCCGTTCGTCTATTCGTCCCCCCATAGCGGGACGTTGTATCCGCCCGACTTCCTCGCCGCATCCAAGCTCGATCCGCTCGCCATCCGCCGGTCCGAGGACAGTTTCGTCGACGAGTTGTTCGCCACCGTGCCCGCCATGGGCGCGCCGCTGGTGACCGCGCGCTTCGCCCGCGCCTATTGCGACGTCAATCGCGAGCCCTACGAGCTCGACCCGAGCATGTTCGAGGACGAACTGCCGGCTTTCGCCAATACCACCAGCCTCCGCGTCGCCGGTGGCCACGGCACCATCGCCCGCGTGGTCGGTGTCGGGGCGGAGATCTACCGCCGAAAGTTGACCTTCGCCGAGGCCGATGCCCGCATCCGCACGTGCTACCGTCCCTATCACGACACGCTCGCCGCGCTCCTGAAGACGACGCTGGAGCGGTTCGGCCGCGCGATCCTGGTGGATTGCCATTCCATGCCCTCGATCGGCGGGCCGCTGGAGCGCGATTCCGGCCGGGCGCGGCCCGATATCGTGCTGGGCGACCGCTACGGCAGCGCCTGCGCGCCCGCGCTGATCGAACGGGCCATGAGCATCCTGCAGCGGCTGGGCTATCGCGTCGCCCGCAACGCGCCCTATGCCGGCGGCTTCAACACCCAGCATTACGGACGCCCGGCCACCGGTGTGCATGCCTTGCAGATCGAGATCAACCGCGCGCTCTACATGGACGAGGTGCGGATCGTGAAGGCGCCCGGCTTCGTCGGCGTGTCGGCCGATCTGGCGCGGCTGGTCGGCGCCCTGGCGGAGGTCGCGGCGGCCGACGGTTTCGCTTGAAGGGGGCTTTGGCGCAAAGAGAAGGCCACCTCTTGCGAAGTGGCCCAAGTCTAGGGAGGAAACGCCCAAGAAGGGCGCGTGATCGAAACACGACCACGCTCACTGAAGGTAGGATGACGTCGCCCGTTCCACAAGCCCTTGTGGAAGGCCTGCGCCTATTCCGCAAGCTGTCGTGTCTTTCCCGCAACAGTGGCCGTATCGAGGTGCACACGTCATGACCAGTGCCGATCCCACCAGCCTGTCGGCCGCGACGCTCGCCGAGGCCGTCCGCCGCGGCCAGCTCAAGGTCCGCGATGTGGCCGAGGCGCTGCTGGCCCGGATGGCCGAGCGCGAACCCGTCACCCGCGCCTATATCCATCTCGATCCGGCGGAGGTGCGCGCGGCGGCCGACCGGCTCGACCGGCAGGGGCCGAAGGGCCCGCTCGCCGGCGTGCCGCTCGCGGTGAAGGACATCATCGACACGGTCGACATGCCGACCGCCTACGGCTCGCCCATCTATGCCGGCAACCGCCCCGCCTGGGACGCCCCCGCCGTCGCCATCGCCCGCGCCCAGGGGGCACTCGTTCCGGGCAAGGCGGTCACCACCGAATTCGCCTCCTCCTTCGCCGGCCCGACCTGCAACCCGCACGACCCGGCGCGCACGCCGGGCGGCTCCTCCAGCGGATCGGCGGCGGCGCTCGCCGACCGCACGGCCACGCTCGGCTTCGGCACTCAGACCGCCGGTTCGGTCCTGCGCCCGGCCAGTTTCTGCGGCGTGGTCGGCTTCAAGGGCTCGCTCGGCTGGTTTCCCGTCATCGGCATCAAGGCGCTGGCGCCGGCCTTCGACACGCTCGGCCTGATGGCCCGTTCGGTCGAGGACGTGATCCTGCTCCGCGACGCCATGCTGCGGCGGAAGCCGGCTCCGGCGGCCGGGCTCTCGGCCCCGCGCCTGGGCTTCACGCTTTATCCCGACCCCGGCAAGGCCAGCCCCGCCATGCATGCCGCGCTGGAACGCGCCAAGGCCGCCTTCGCCGCCCGAGGCGCGCGCGTCGCCGACGTGACCCTGCCGCCCGCCTTCAGCGCCGATCTGACCGGCCTGCACCAGCAGGCGATGCTCCACGAGCAGACCTTCGTCTTCGCCTATGAGCGCGACAACCATGCGGACAAGCTGTCGGCCCCCTTCGCCAAGGCGCTGGCCGAGGGCGACGGCGTGGGCGAAAAGCAGTACCGCAAGGCCCTGGCCGCCGCCGCGGCGGCCCGGGCGGCGCTGACCGACCTCGCCGCCAATTACGACGCCATCGTCATGCCGGCCGCCCCGGGCGAGGCCAATCCGAAGAGCGAGGGGACCGGCGACCCGGTGTTCAACCGCACCGCCAGCCTCCTCACCGTGCCGGCGATCAGCATCCCGAACGGCACCGGCCCGGCGGGCCTGCCGCTCGGCCTGCAGCTCGTCGGCGCCATCGGCGAGGACGACCGGCTGCTGGCGGTGGCGGCCTGGGCCGAGGCTGCGCTCGCCTGATTGAACAGTAAAATCTTGTATTGAATCCCTTCTCCAATACACCGAAGTTCTCCGGACCGGTTCCACAGTGGAACCGGTCCGGAGAGGGCGGTGCGGCATGACCGATCGCGTCCAAGGATTGGAATTTCCACGGGCGGAACCGCGCCTGCCGGTTGTGTTGGCCGGCTTCTTGACCGCCGCCGCCATCGTCGCCGCGGCGCTCGCGACGGACGGGCACTGGTCCGCGGGGGCCTTCGCCCTGGCCGCCAGCCTGGCCTTCGCCTTGGTCAGAAATTCGCCTGATTCCAACGAGTTGGATATGCCGCTGCCGGCCGCTCGCGATCCCCGGGGCCGAGGCCGATAGAATTCCTTTCACCGCCGCTTAGAAATGCTGGATTGCGCCGGCCGGGCGCCGGGATGACAATCCTGCCTGTGGTTTATTTTATTCCACACTCGAACACGGCGGATAAAGCGATGGTCCATCTGTTGCACCGGCTCCTCGATCTGCTCCAGCCGATCGACCTCGGCGATTCCCGGCTCTGTAGCGGCTGTTGCGCCGCCTGACGGCGCCGGCACCGCTTCGGAATCTCCAAAGGAATCGTCCCATGTACCACCCGCTCCGCTCCCGCCCCACCGCCCGCCGGCCGCGCGTCGGCGACGTCGCCCCCGATTTCGAGGCCGTCACCACCCACGGCCGCATCCGCCTGCACAGCTGGGCCGGCAACCGCTGGTCCGTGCTGATCCCGCTCGCCGATCTCGGCGGCCTCGATTCCGCCGCCGACCTGCGCCGGGCCGCGGTACTCCTGCCCGAGTTCCGCGCCCGGCTCGTGCAGCCGCTCGGCCTCGCCCTCGGCGCCGAGGTCGATTTCGGCGACACCGCCGCTCCCTTCCCCATCGCCGCCGACCCGGAAGGGCGCGCCGCCGCGCTCTACGGCCTCGCCGGGGCGGAGGCGGGCACCGTCTTCGTCCTCGACCCGGCGCGGCGCATCCGCCTCGTGCTCACCTATCCGACGGGCCGCCCGCGCGACTTCGGCGAAGTCCTGCAGTTCATCGAATCGCTGCAGGCTTCCGACGCCCGCGCGCGCGCCTCGAACGACGACTGGAAAGGCTTCCAATACGCCACCCTCGGCTGCTGGTGAGGCTTCAGCGGGCGGCGGCCCGGCGCGCCGCCGCCTCGCGATGCACGATGTAGAGGCCGCTCGCCACGATCAGGCCGATGCCGGTCCAGGTCCAGGCATCCGGGAATTCCTCGAAGACCACCGCCGAGAGGACGGCGGCGCCCAGCAGCTGGCCATAGCCGAAGGGCGCCAGCACCGGTGCCGGCGCATAGGTGATGGCGCGCACGACGAGATAATGCGCAAGCCCGCCCACCACCCCGATGCCGACCAGGAGCCCGGCGTCGAAATCACTCTTCGGCAATTCGAAGAAGAACGGGAAACTCACCACCGCGGCGGCGAAGCCCACGATCGCCGTCCACATGATCGAGGTTTCCGGCGTGTCCTGCGCCCCGACCCGCCGTGTCAGGATCTGGTACAGCGCATAGGAGGCGGAGGAGAGGAAGGCCGGCGCCGCCTGCAGCCCGATCGCGGCATCGGAAGGATGCACCACGATCAGCGCCCCGACGAAGCCCAGGATCACCGCGCCCCAGCGGTGGATGCCGACCCGCTCTCCGAGCAGCGGCACCGACAGCGCCGTCACCATCAGGGGCGAGGTCATCGAGATCGCCGCCACCGTGGTGAGCGGCACCTTCTCCAGCGTGATGAAATAGCAGACCGTCGAGATCAGCATCAGGACGGACCGCACGAGCTGCAGCCGCGGCTCCTTCGTGCGCACCAGGGCGAGGCCGCGGCTCGGCGCGAAGCCGATGATGAACAGCGCCAGATGCCCGCCATAGCGCCCCAGCATGATCAGCGGCAGCGCATAGAGAACGGCGAGGTGCTTCACGCTCGCGTTCATCACCGGGAACAGGAACATCGCCACCACCATCAGCGCGATCCCGAGCGGCACGTTGTTGGGTCGCACCCTCTAGCGTCCCCCCGATGTCGCCAGCGCCACGCCGGCCAGGATGACGGCGATGCCCACGCCGTGCGCGACGAGCGGCACCTCGCCCAGGAAGAGGACGGCGAGGAGCGTGCCGAAGGCCGGCATCAGATGGACGAACAACCCCGCCGTCGAAGGCCCGACGATCGCCACCCCCCGGTTCCAGAACACGAAGGACAGGATCGAGGGGAAGACGGCGAGATAGGCGACCGCCGCCGCCAGGCTCCAGCTGGGCGCCGGCCAGTCGAGATGGAGGCGTTCGACCGCCGCCACCGGCACCGACAGGAGGCAGCCCGCCACGGCGGCGAAGAAAACCAGTTCCAGCCCGCCGATCTCCGCCGGGCGTCGCTTCAGCAGCACCGAGTAGACGGCCCAGAAGGGCAGCGCCAGCAGGATCCAGACGTCGCCCGCATGGAACTCGAGCGCCAGGAGGCGCGTGAGCTCGCCCTGCGACATGATCACCGCGACGCCGAGCGCGGAGATGCCGATGCCGGCGAGCTGGCGCCAGCTCGTGCCCTCGCCCGTCATCGCCCAGGTCACCAGGATCATGTAGAGGGGGAAGGAGGTGTTGAGCAGCACCGCGTTGATCGCGGGCGTGCCGCGCAGGCCGAGATAGACGAGGCCCTGGAACAGCGCGATCCCGGTGAGGCCGAGCAGTGTGAGATAGATCCAGTGCCGCCGCACCACCCCCCAGCGCCCGGACAATCCCGGCAGCACGAAAGGCGCCAGCAGCACGATCGCCGGCAGCCAGCGGAGCAGGTTGAGCGCCACCGGCGGCACGCTGTCGTGCACCGCGCGCCCGACCACCCAGTTGCCGGCCCAGAAGAACACCGCGAGCGCCAGCAGCAGGAAGGCGAAAGGCCGGCCTTTCGCTCCCTCCCTCGCGTCGCGAAGTGGCGTGGGGGAGGGCTGGGGTGGGGGCGGTTGCGGTATCGGAGACGTCGACGAGGGCGTCACCGCCCCCATCCAACCCTCCCCCGGCAAAGCCGAGGGAGGGCTCTCGACCTTCACGCCACCAGCCCCCAATCGGCGGGCACTTGTACCGGCATCTGCAGCAGCATCTGCGCATGCGCCTTGGCCAGCGGGTCGTTCCGCAAGGACGCCATGCCGCCGCCGCCGAGCGACTGCAGCATCAGGAAGTTCATCGCGTCGATGCCCGGCACCTCGAAGCGCGCGACCTCGCCCTTGACCATGTAGTCGAAATGCTTCGCCACCGCCGCGGCCGTCACCTGGGCCCGGATCAGCGGCAGGTATTCGGGCTTCCGCGCGATGATGCCGATGTTGGAGGAATCGCCCTTGTCGCCGGAACGGCCCCAGGCGAGGCGGATGAGCGGCACCTCCACCACCGGCCCGGAAGGCGCCGCCGTCTCGCCGGGCGGATGGATGGCGCCGGCCGTGAAGCCGCCCTCGAGCGGCACCTGCACCGCGATCTCGCGGTCCTCGAACTCCACCACCGGCGTCAGCTTCGCCTTCGCCACCAGGGCCGAGAACATCTTCACGATCGGCGAGGCCTTCGGCCGGCTGCCGCCCGAACCCGTGGTGCCCGGCGCCATCGAGGTGCCGGGGGCGGAGACCTCGCGCAGGAAGATCTCGATCGGCCGGCGCTCGTCATGCGCGACGGCGAGGCGCATCTGCGCCTCGCGCACGTCGAGCGCGCGGGAATGCGGGCCGAACATCGCCTCGCCGCCCACCACCTCGATCAGCGTGTCGCGATAGTCGGCGATGTTCATCTGCGCGAAGATGCGCCGGGTGCGCTTCAGGATCGCATCGGCCGTCGCCCGCGCCTTGTGCACCGCCTCCTCGCCGCCGATGGTCAGCTGCGCCACCGCCCGCCAGCCGTCGGGATAGGTGATCGAGGTCTTGTAGGTCGATGTGGGGGGAAGGCCCTTGGCGTTCCACACCCGCACCCGGTTGCCGCCCACGTCGCGCATCTTCACCTCGGTGAAGTCGCAGACCACGTCGGGCAGCATGTAGCAGCCGGGATCGCCCACCTCGTAGAGCATCTGCTCGGCCACCGTGCCGAGGCTGACGAGGCCGCCGGTGCCCGGCGGCTTGGTGACGAAGAAGGTGCCGTCCCCCATGCATTCGGCGATTGGATAGCCGATGTCGTCCCAGTCGGGAACGTCGCGCCAGTCGGTATGCAGGCCCCCGGTCGCCTGCGCGCCGCATTCCAGGATATGGCCGACCAGCGACCCGTAGGCCAGCATGTCCCAGTCGTCCGCCTTCCAGCCGAATTCGTACATCAGCGGGCCGAGGGCGAGGGCCGAATCGACGCAGCGCCCGGTGACGACGATATCGGCCCCTTCCGCCAGCGCCCGGGCGATCGGGATCGCGCCGAAATAGGCGTTGGCCGACAGCACCTTCGCCGGCAAGGCCGCGCCGGTGAACATCTCCTTCAGCCCCTCGGCGCGCAGGCTCTCGAGCGGCTCGCCCATCAGGTCGTCGCCGGTCACGCAGGCGACTTTCAGCTTCAGCCCGGCATCCTTCACGATCTGGCGGATCGCCGCGGCGCAGGCGCGCGGATTCACCCCGCCCGCATTCGACACCACCTTGATCTTCTTCGCCGCGATGTCCTTCACCAGCCGCTTCATGGTGACGGTGACGAAATCGGTGGCATAGCCCTGCGCGGGATCCGCCTCGCGGGCGCGGGCCATGATCGACATGGTGAGTTCGGCCAGGTAGTCGCCGATCAGGTAGTCGATGGTCCCGCGATGGACGAGCTGCGGCGCGGCGACCGACGTGTCGCCCCAGAAGCCGCTGGAACAGCCGATCCGCACGCTCTTGGGGGCGGTCGCCATGGTTTCCTCCGAAAGAACTTTCTTGGGCACGGTTTTAGCAAAGGTTGCGGCGCCGGTGGCGGTTCTTTTCCGCTTCCGCCTATTCCCCCGCCAGCACCTGCCGGATCTTCGCCGAGAGATCTTCCAGCGTGAAGGGCTTCGCCAAGAGGTTCACGCCGGTGTCGAGGATGCCGTTGTGCACCACCGCATTGCGGGTGAAGCCGGTGGTGAACAGCACCTTCAGGTCAGGCCGCCGCGCGAGCGCCCGGTCGGCGAGCTGCCTGCCGTTCATCTCCGGCATGACGATGTCGGTGAAGAGCAGCCGCACCTCCGGATGCGCCTCCAGCACCCCGAGCGCCTCCTTCCCGCTGCCGGAGTCCAGCACGCCGTAGCCGAGCTCTTTCAGGCTGGCGACGGTGAGCTGGCGAAGGTCACCCTCGTCCTCCACCACCAGGATCACCTCCTCCGGCCGGCCCGGATGAACGACGCCGGCCGCCGATCGCGGCGAGGCCACCGTCTCGTCCCCGCCGTAGTGCCGCGGCAGGTAGATCTTGATCGAGGTGCCGTGCCCGGCTTCCGAGTAGATCTTGATGTGCCCGCCCGACTGCCGCACGAAGCCATAGACCTGCGACAGGCCGAGGCCGGTCCCCAGCCCCGTCTTCTTGGTGGTGAAGAAGGGATCGAAGGCGCGGGCCATCACCTCCTCGCTCATCCCTCCGCCCGTGTCGCTGACGCAGAGCTGCACGTACTGCCCCGGCCTCACGCCGTGATGCGCCGCCACATAGGCCTCGTCGAGGAAGGCGTTGGCCGTTTCGATGGTGAGCCGGCCGCCCTCCGGCATGGCGTCGCGCGCGTTGACACTGAGGTTGAGGATGGCGCTCTCCACCTGCGGCCCGTCGGCGAAGGTCTTCCACAGCCCGGCGGCCAGCACCGTCTCGATCTCGATCGTCTGCCCCAGCGTGCGCTGCAGCAGTTCGGTCATGCCGGCGACCAGCCGGTTCAGGTCGAGCACCGCCGGCGCCAGCGGCTGCTGGCGCGAGAAGGCGAGCAGGCGCGAGGTGAGCGCGGCGGCCCGCTTGGCCCCCTCCAGCCCCGAATCGACGAAGGGGGCGGTTTCCTCCGGGCCGCGGTCCAGGCGCCGGCGCAGCAGGTTCAGGCTGCCGATGATGATCGCCAGCATGTTGTTGAAGTCATGCGCGATGCCGCCGGTCAGCTGGCCCACCGCCTCCATCTTCTGGATCTGGCGCAGCTGGCTCTCCGCCGCTTCGCGCGCCGCCATCTGCGCCGAGAGGTCGGCATTCGCCCGTTCCAGCTCGGCGGTGCGCGCCGCCACCCGGGCCTCCAGCTCCTCGTTGTGCAGGCGCACCTGCTCGGCCGCCGCCAGCAGCGCGTCGCGCACCTCGGCGAATTCGCGCAAGGAGGTCTCGATCGTGGGCGGCGCCTCCCGGCTGGCGAGCCTGCGGCTGGCCAGCGCCAGGCCCTGCAGCGGGCGGGCGACGAAGCGCCACAGCCACAGCGCCACGGCCGAGGCCAGCAGCAGCACGGCGCCGCCGAAGCCGAGCAGCGCCAGCAGCCCCCGGCGCAGCGGCTCCTCCACCTTGTCGAGGCGGATGCTGGCCGCCACCAGCCAGTTGGACGCGGCGGTATGGGTATAGCCGACCAGCACCGGGTTCCCGAACAGGCTTTCGCCGACGAAACTGCCCTCATGTGCCGAAGCGCGGGCGAGGAAGGCGGGCACGCCCGGCTTGCCGCTGAACTGCGCATGGCCTTCCGTGCGGGTGACATAGGTGCCCCGGCGGTCGCCGACGCCGATCAGCCAGTCCTCGGGCAGGGCGGCGGTGACCACGTCGCGGAAGCGCTCGGTCTCCATGCTCACGTTCAGCAGGTAACGCCGTTCGGCATTCAGGTTGAGCGCGAGGATGATGGCGACCAGCGGGCGGCCGGCGATCGCGCCGGTGAAGATGTCCGATATCACCGGCTGGCCGGTATCGATCGCCCGCGCATCGACCGGCAGGTTCACCACGGGGAGGTCGGCGCCCCAGGGCAGCCGGGTGTTGACGACCTGCCGGCCGTCCAGCCCGCGCAGCACGATATCCGCCCCGATGAACTCCTTCACCCTGACCGCCTGGCGATGGAAGCCTTCCAGGTCGCCGCGGACCAGGAGCTCGGAGGTCGACAGTGTCTGCAGCGTCGTCTGCAGGTCGGTCAGGTGGCGATCGAGCGCCGTGGCGGCGGCCCGGGCCACGCCCATCCCCTGCAGGGAAATCTGCGCGCGTTGGGACTCGGCATAGCGGTCGAGCAACAGGCCGGAGAAGAGGACGCCGGGAATGACCAGAACGGCCACCAGCGCCAGGATGATCGCCTGGGTCGGGATGCCTCGCCTCGGACCACCTGACACGACGCCCGCGCCCTTCGGCGGCACCGGCATCGATCCTTCCCCCACCACGCGAACCCTCCCCGGTCCCTGCTCGCGGCACCCGCCGCGCCGCCCGGCCGAGGCCGGGCACCAGCGGAATGAAACACCGGAGGGAAGTTATCGGTTCCCGCCCGCCGCCGCAAAAAGGCGGCCGACGTCACCGCCGCGCGAAGCCGATCGCCAGCGCCACCCCGCTCAACCCGGCCAGCACGGCGCCGAGGGTGGCGACCGGATCGGCCCCCGGCGCCGCCGCCACCACGGCCGAGCCCGCCGCCGCCGCGCCCATCTGCAGGAAGCCGAGCAGCGCCGAAGCCAACCCCGCCCGGTCGCCGAAGGGGCCGAGCGTGGCGGCGGTGGCGAGCGGGCTGACCATGCCCATGCCGAAGAGGAAGACCGAGATCCCGGCGGTGAACGGCACGATCGCCGCCGCCTCCGCCGCCGCCAGCGCCAGGAGCGCGGCGCCGCCGGCGAGCGCGAAGCCGAGGCCGATGCCGATCGCCCGCCCCGCCCCCAGGCGGCCGGCGAGGCGCGGCGCCGCGATGCCCGCCCCGAAGACGACGAAGACGGTGCCGGCGAAGAAGAGGCCGAGTTCGATCGGGCTGAAGCCCATCCCCTCGATCAGGATGGCCGGCATGGCGGCAAAAAGGGCGAAGAGGGCGCCGAGGATGAGCGCCGCCGTCGCCCCCGGGGCGATGAAGCGCCGGTCGGCGAGAAGCCCGAGATAGCCGGCGGCGATGCCGCGCGGGGCGAGCGGCGGGCGCGGGCCGGCATGCGTCTCCCCCAGCATGGCGAGATAGGCGCCGCCCACGCCGAGGGCGAAACCCGCTACCAGCACGAAGGGGGCGCGCCAGCCGAAGGCCTGTTCCAGCAGCCCGCCCAGGAGCGGCGAGAAGCCCGGCGCGCAGGCCATGGCCACCATCAGGAAGGCGAAGACGCGGGCGAGCGCCGCGCCTTCGAACAGGTCGCGCGCGATCGCCCGGGCCAGCACCGAGGCCGCGCAGGCGCCGAGCGCCTGCACCACCCGGGCGGCGATCAGCTCGCCGAGGCTGCCGGCCGCGGCGCACCACAGGCTGCCCGTGATGAAGAGGGCGAGGCCGGCCAGCACGACGGGGCGGCGGCCGAAGCGGTCGGACAAGGGGCCGACCGCCAGCTGGCCGAGCGCGAAGGCGGCGAAGAAGGCGCTGAGCGTGGGCCCCATCGCGGCGGTGGAGACGCCGAGCGCCTTCGCCATGCCGGGCAGCGAGGGCAGCAGGATGTTGCTGGCGAGCGTGCTGCCCGAAGCGAGGCCGGCGAGCAGCGCCACCAGCGCGAAGGAAAGGCGCGGCGCCGCCCTGGCCGGCCCGGGCACGGCCATCGCCGCCGCCGTCATCGTCCGTTCCAGCCCCATGGCGCACCGCCGTCGTTTGGATGATCGGCATCATATTAGATGATGATCGACATCCATTGCAAGAGGCGCGGAACCGGGTCCGACGCTGCGGGTTCCTTCCCTGCGGAGGGTCGGCCTCCCCCTGGAAACGGTCAAAGAGGAGCGGGATCCATGCGCGCCGCCACCCTGTATCTCTCGCTTTCGGTCTTCTCGGCCGGTCTCGCCGCCTTCGGCCCGGGACTGGCGCCCGCCGCCGCCCAGGCGCCGGAACAGAACAGCACCAATCTCGGCGCCTTCGACGAGCGCATGATCGGGCGCATCGTCTATGGCCCCGACGGCCAGCCGGTCGGCGAGGTCAGGGCGCTGGACCGGGGCCGGCTGATCGTCGCCGTCGATTCCGCGCTCGGCATCGGCACCCGCGAGATCGGCCTCACCCGCGCCCAGGTCGGCCAGTCGGGCAGCGGCCTGCAGCCGCGCCTGGTCACCAGCCTCACGCGCCAGGAACTCTCCCGGCTGCCCGAGGCGGGCGGGGAAAACGCGCCCCTGACCGGCCCGCCGCGCGGCACGCCACGGCCCTGATTTCCCCGCGCCGGATGCCGCTCTGCTCTCCTCCCCGGCCGGCAGCAGGGAGGCAGCCGTCTCCGAGTGCGGGCCGGGACAGAGCCGGAACACGGCATTCGGCAAGTCGCGGCCGCATGCCGTCTTCGAATGAGAGCGCAAGAAGCGGGCAGCGGCGGGCTTGCGCCGGGGGCATGTTCGGGTCCATGCAATGCCCCTGGAGTTGATGCCATGCTGATCGATACCGCCATGCAGGACGAGCACCGTTACCAGGCCCTCCTCGCCCGCGACGCCGGCCAGGACGGGCGCTGGTTCTATGCCGTGCGCACCACCGGCGTCTATTGCCGGCCCTCCTGCGCCTCCCGCCCGCCCAAGCGCGAGAACGTCTCCTTCCATGCCGATCCGGACGCGGCCGAGGCGGCCGGCTTCCGCCCCTGCAAGCGCTGCCGCCCGACCGAGATCAGCGCCGATGCGCATCGGGTGGAGGCGATCCGCCGCGCCTGCGACCTGATCGCCGCCGCCGAGGAGGTGCCGAAGCTGGAGCAGCTCGCCGCCGCCGCGCATATGAGCCCCTATCACTTCCACCGCACCTTCCGCCGCGTGGTCGGCACCACGCCGGCCGCCTTCGCCCGCGCCGCCCGGCTGGAACGCCTCACCGCCGGGCTGAAGGGGCCGGGCTCGGTCACCGCCGCGATCTACGAGGCGGGCTATGGTTCGGGCGCCCGCGCCTATGCCGATGCCCGGGCCAAGCTCGGCGCCGCGCCCGGCGCGCTCAAGGCCGGCGGCGAGGGGCTGGCGCTCAGCTACGCCGCCCAGCAGACCGCGCTCGGCTGGCTGCTGGTCGCCGCCACCGAACGGGGCATCGCCTGCGTCAAGTTCGGCGATGCGCTGGAACCCCTCCTCGCCGATCTGCACGGCCGCTTCCCCCGAGCCCGCATCGGGCGCGACGAGGGCGGGCTCGGCGCCTGGCTGCGGGCGATCGTCGCGGCGGTGGAAGCCGGCAGCGCGCTGCCCGATCTTCCCCTCGACATCGCCGGCACCGCCTTCCAGGCCGAGGTCTGGGCGGCGCTCCGCCGCATCCCGGCGGGCGAGACGCGCTCCTATGCCGAGGTGGCGGCGGCGGTGGCGAAGCCCGCGGCCGTGCGCGCCGTCGCCGGCGCCTGTGCCGCGAACGAGATCGCCCTCCTCATCCCCTGCCACCGGGTGGTGCGCAGCGACGGCTCCCCCGGCGGCTATCGCTGGGGCGAAGGGCGCAAGAAGAAGCTCCTCGCCGCCGAGCGCGCGGCGGCGGGCTGATCTTCAGCGCTCCAGCCCGGCGAGATTGAAGGCCGTCACCGGCCGGGCCAGGCCCTTCAGAACCAGCTCGCCCACGGCTTCCAGGCGCACGGCGTCGCCGACACTGTCGGCGACGCGCTGGCTGAGCAGGATCTGGCCGTCCGCCGCCTCGTTGCAGAGCCGCGCGGCGAGGTTGGTGACGGTGCCGATGGCGCTGTATTCCACCCGCCCTTCGAAGCCGACCTGGCCGATGGTGGCGAAGCCCTGGGCGATGCCGACCCCGAAGCCGATGCGGTGGCCCCGCCGGCGCCAGCGGTCGGCGAGCTCTCCCACCGCCAGGCGCATCTCGTGCGCCATGCGCACCGCGCGGCGCTCCGGATCGGGACAGGGCAACGGGTCGTTGAAGAAGACCAGCACGCCGTCGCCCATGAAGCGCTCCAGCGTCCCCTCATGGGCGAAGACGATCGGCACCACGCTCCGGTGATAGTCCTGCAGGAGGCCGATCACGTCCTCGGGCTCGCCCGTCTCGGCGAAGGCGGTGAAGCCGCGCAGGTCGCACATCACCGCCACGATCTCGCGCCGATGGCTCGACAACAGGGAATCGTCGCCGCTCGCGATCAGGTCGGCCACCTGCGGCGGCAGGAAGCGCTTCAGCCGGCCGGCCTGCTCGATCTCCTTCAGCTGCGCCTGCACGCGCGCCTCCAGCGTGCGGTTCCAGCCCGCGAGTTCGGCCGCCTGCGCCTGCACCTGATCGTGCAGCGCCTTGATCCTCAGCATCGAGCGCACCCGGGCCATCAGCGCCGCCTGGTCGATCGGCTTGGTCAGATAGTCGTCGCCGCCGGCCTCCAGCCCCGCCACCACGTCGCGCGTATCGGTCTTGGCGGTGACCAGGATGATCGGCATGAAGGGCAGGCTTGCGTCGGCCCGCACGCGGCGGCAGACCTCGAAGCCGTCGAGCCTCGGCATCATCACGTCGAGCAGCACGAGATCGGGCCGCAGCGCCCGGATCTTTTCCAGCCCGTCCTCGCCGTCGACCGCCAGCGCCACCCGGTAGCCCTGCGCCTCCAGTCGCATCTGCAGGATGTCGCGGTTCTCCGGCGTGTCGTCCACCACCAGGATCAGGGCCGGATCGCGCATGCAGGCTCCTTCAGTCGAGAAAGCGGCGGACGATGGCAAGCAGCGCGCGCGGGCTGTAGGGCTTGGCGATATAGGCGTCGCAACCGGCCGCCTTCGCCTTGGCCTCGTCGCCGGAGAGCGCATAGGAAGTGACCGCGACGATCGGGATATGCGCGGTCCGGGGCTCGCCCCGGATGCGCCGCGTCGCCTCGTAGCCGTCCATCACCGGCAGCTGGATGTCCATCAGGATCAGGTCCGGCAGCTCGGAGAGCGCCGCCTGGACGCCGCTCGCCCCGTCGGTCGCCTCGATCAGGCCGAAGCCGGCATGCGAAAGGAGGTCGCGGACGATCTGCCGGTTGTCCTCGGTATCCTCGATCAGCAGCACGCGCTTCGTCATGCCGCCTTCCTCGCGCCTGCATCGGTGGGCAGGTCGACCCGGAAGGTCGACCCTCGCCCGGGCGTGGAGTCGACGCTGAGGCGACCGCCATGCATCTCAACGATCCGCCGCGAGATGGCGAGGCCGAGGCCGGTGCCGCCCTTCTGCCGCGTGCTGGTGTTGTCCACCTGCTGGAACTCCTCGAAGATCTTGGCCTGGTCGTCGAGGCTGATGCCCGGGCCGGTGTCGCTGACCTCGAGCGCGAAGCCTCCATCCGCGCCCCGGGCCTTGATTTCAACCCGGCCCTCGTCGGTGAACTTGATCGCGTTCCCCACCAGGTTCAGCAGCACCTGGGTCAGCCGCCGCTCGTCGCCGCGGCCGGTGGGAAGCCCCTCCTCGATATCGATGGCAAGCGCGAGCCGCTTGGCCGCCGCCAGCGATTCGGTCGCCGCGACGACCGAGCGGACGATGCTGCCGAGCGCATAATCCTCGACCGCGAGGTCCAGTTGCCCGGCCTCGATCTTCGACAGGTCGAGCACGTCGTTGATCAGGCCGAGCAGGTGCCGGCCATTGTTCTGCACCCGCTCCAGCACGCCTTGCTGCTTCACGGTCAGTGTCCCGTAGAGCTCGTCGGCCAGCAGTTCCGAATAGCCCAGGATGGCGTTCAGCGGCGTGCGCAGTTCGTGGCTCATATTGGCCAGGAACTGCGACTTGTGTTGGCTGGCGATCTCCAACTGCCGGCCCTTCTCCTCAATCTCGCGGAACAGTCGGGCATTCTGGATGGCGACCACCGACTGGCCGGCGAAGGCCTGCAGCAAGCGAATGGTGTCGGCGTCGAAGGCGCCGCCGCCGCGCCGGAACACCGCCAGCACGCCGAAGGGCCGCTCGGCCCGCGACAGCGGCACCAGGAGGGCGGACCGAAAGCCGGCGGCGGAAAGCGGCACCGACCAACCGGCCGGCAGCGTCGCGAGATCCTCGACGGCGATCGGCTCGCCCTCGCGGAGCGCGGCGGCGAGCGGGCCCGAGCGCATCGACACCGCGCTCTCCCGCAGCGTTTCCTTCAACCCCTGTTCCAGCCGCGCCGCGCGCCACAGGCGAAGCGCGTCTTCCGGGGCGCGATAGCGCAGGACGGCGCCGCCGTCACCGCCGGCGAGTTCGACCGCCCGGTCGATGACCGTTTCCAGCACCACTCGAAGGTCGAGGCTGGAGGCGACGGCCTCGCCCACCTCGCGCAGGCCGTTCAATTCGCGCACGGTCTGCGCCAGCGCGTGCGTGCGCTCCTCCACCGTCTGCTCCAGCCCGGCATAGGAGGCCTTGAGCCGTGCCGCCATGTCGTTGAAGCGCTCGCTCAACTCCTCCAACTCGTCGCCGGTCGACACCGCGATCCGGTGCTGCAGGTCGCCGGCGCCGATACGCTCGGCCCCCGTCTGCAGGGCGCGGATGGGCATGACGATGCGCCGGGCGACCAGCACGCCCGCGGCCGCCGCCAGCACGAGGCCCAGCAGCATCAGCGCCGCGGTGCGCTGCAGCGAGGCATAGATCGGCTCGAAGGCCTCCTCCAGCGGCATGTCGACGAAGACGGTCCAACCGACCGGTGCGATCGGTGCATGCGCCGTCAGCGCACGGGCGCCGCCGATACCGCTGCCGATCAGCTCGCCCTGGCCCGCCGCCGCCGGGTCGAGGGCCGCCCGCACTTGCGGCAGGCCGGCGAGATCGGTCTTGCGGAGCACGAGGCCGATATCGGGATGGGCGATCAGCAAGCCTCGGCCGTCTACTACATAGGCATAGCCCTCCTTGCCGATCTTGATGCGGGTGACGACGTCCCAGATGAACTTCAGGTTCACCTCGGCCAGGGTGACGCCGCTGTCGCGGCCCGAACCGGCGATCGCGACGGTCATGTAGGGTTCGGATTCCTTCCGGAAATAGACCGGGCTGAATGCCAGTTTGCGCGCCTTCGCCGCGATGAAGACGGGATCGGCGGATAGATCCGCGCCGGAATTGAGCTGGTCCATGGCGAGGCGCGAGACGCGCAGCTGCTCGCGGCCGGCGGCGTCCACATGCGCGATCTCGGTGATGGCCGGCGCCTGCCGCAGAAGCTGCAGATAGTCGAGCCGCCGCTGGTCGAGCACCGCCGGGCTCCATTGCGCCCGCGTGGTCCATCCGATCTGGCGGGTGACCTCGTCCACGAAGCCGTCGATCCTGCCGGCGGCGCCGAGCGCCTTTTCGGCCTGGATCTGCGCCAGCGCCTGCTTGCTCTCCTGGTAGGAGAACCACATCTCCAGCCCGCCGCTGGTCAGGAGCGCGCCGCCGACCAGCGCGACGAAGGTGAAGAGGTACTTGCGCAGAAGGCGGCCGCGCCGCGCCGCCGGCTGCGGTCCAGCCGTACTCACTCGATCACCTCGTCGGCAAGGGCGAGGATGCTGTCCGGAACCGCCACTCCGAGGGCCCGGGCGCTCGCCAGGTTGATGACGAGGTCGAATCGGCTGGGCCGTTCGACCGCCAGTTCGTCCGGCCGCGTGCCCTGCAGGATGCGCGCGATGAAATGGGCGGCCCGGTGGTAGAGGGCGCCCTGGTTCGGCCCGTAGGCGATCAGCCCGCCCGCGAGCACATCCTCCCGGAAGCCGTAGATGACCGGAAGCCGATGCCGGGCGGCGAGCCGCGTCGTCTCCACCCGCAGCACGCTCGACAGCGGGTCGATCAGCCGCACGGCCGCCTGCGCGCCGGCATCGACGGCGCGCCTGAACGCCGGTTCCAGATCGGCCTCGCCGCGAATGGCCGCCACCGGGTCGATTTCGATTCCCAGCTGGGCCGCGCCTTCCCGCGTCCGGGCGATCTGCAGCTCGGCATTCTCGTCGTTCGGATTGACGAAGATCGCCGCGCGCTTCAGCGACGGCAGCAGGTCCTTCAGGAACTGTAGCCGCTTGGCCGGCAGCTCGACCGTGGCGTTCGACAGGCCGGTGACGTTGGCCTCCGGACGGGCGAGGTTGCCGACCAGCCCGACGCCGACCGGATCGCCGACCGCGACGAAGACAATGGGGACTGTCGGGGTTGCGGCCTTCGCCGCCAGCGCGCCCGGCGTCGTCGATGCCAGAATGACATCGGGCCGGCTGTCGGCCAGCCTGCGCGCCAGGGCCGGGAGATCCTCGAACCGGCCCTTGGCGCCGACGATTTCCAGATCGAAGGTTTCACCCTCCTGATACCCCAGTTCGCGCAAGCCGCGCCGCAGCTCCGCCAACAGCGCGGTCCGGCTCGCCGGGTCGCCGCCGGTGAGATAGCCGATCCGGGCCCGGCGCTGCGGGCTCTGGGCGAAGCCGGGGCTCGCCGCCGCGCCGGCCAGCACCAGCAGCAAGCGGCGAGTAAGGGCGCTCATTCGATCACCTCGTCGGCACGCGCGAGGATCGCCGGCGAGACGACCAGCCCGAAGTCGCGCGCGGCACGCTGGTTGACCACGAGCTGGAATACCGTCGGCTGCTGGATCGGCATCTCCGCCGGCCTCGCCCCCCTCAGGATCCGGTCGACATAAAAGGACGCGGCCCGGCGCAGGATATCGTTCAGGTCGGCACCGTAGGAGAGGGGCGCGCCGGCTGCGGCGAATTCCGGGAAGTCGGAAACCCACGGCAGGCGGAACTCGCGGGCCAGGGCGGCGATCTCGCCACGCTGGGGGACGAAGATCGGCTGCACGATCAGGGCTTCGGCGCCGGCGTCGCGGAAGCCGGCGAAAGCGGCACGGAACTCGGCCGCCTCGTTCACATAAGTGACCCGGAGCACGAGACCGGCGCGCTGCGCTGCTTCCCTTGTCTCGCTCTCGAACAGCTTCGCCGCCGGGTCTCTCGCCGACAGGAGGAGCGCGACGCGGCCGAGGCCCGGGATCAGTTCGCGCATCAGTTCGACGCGCTTGCCAGAAAGATCGGGCCCGCTGAACGACATTCCGGTGATGTTGCCGCCCGGCTGGGCCAGGCTCGCGACCAGGCCGGTACCCACCGGATCCGCGGCACTCGCGATCACGATCGGCGCGGCCGGTTTCGCCTTCGCCGCGGCGATGGACGCCGGCGTCGACACCGTCACGATCACCGCCGCGCCCATCGCGTCCATCTCTCGCACCAGCGCGACGGCACGCTCGGGGTCGCGTATGGCGAAGCGGTAGATCAGGCGAATGTCGCGGCCGTCGGCATATCCCGCCTCCAGCAGCCCGCGAACCAGCTGGGCGATGATGCGCCGCCGGGTGTCGTCGGAATCCTCGGGCCAGATCAGGACGCCGATGATCGGCGGGCCAGCGCTCCGCTGCGCCGTCGCCGGCCAGGCGGCGAGAACCGCCAGCGCGGTGAGGGTGAGTATGTACCGCCGTTTCACTCGATCACCTCGTCGGCGCGGTCGATGATCGAGGACGGCACGGGGAGACCGATCGCCCGGGCGGCCGAGAGATTGACCGAAAGCAGGGTGCGCACGCCCTGCTCCATCGGCAGGTCGGCGGGCCGCGCGCCCCGCAGGACACGATCCACCATCGCCGCCAGCCGGTTCCACAGATAGGCCCGGTCGATGCCGTAGCCGAGAAGGCCGCCGGCGGTGGCATAGACCACGCCTTCACCCACGACCGGCAGACGATGGCGCGCCGCCGCTTCCGCGATCTCGCGGCTGTTCGGAATGAATATCGGCTGCGGTATGACCGCATGCACACGGCGCGAGGCGGCCTCCGCCAGGGCGGGTTCCAGCGGATCGCCGGAACCCGCCCATACCGTCTGCATCTCGACGCCGAGCCGCTCGGCGGCGGTGCGCGTCGCGGCGGCAAAGGCTTCCGCGTTGGGCTCGCCCGTCTGCCCGAGGTAGGCGATGCGGGACAGGCCCGGCACCAGTTCGCGGGCCAGCTCCACGCGCTTGGCGATGAGGTCGAAGGCCGAGATCGATACGCCGGTCAGATTGCCGCCCGGCCGCGCCATGCTCGCCACCAGTCCCGAACGGAGCGGATCGGCCGCCGTGACCAGGATGGGAATGCTCGCGGTCGCTTTCTTCGCCGCCCGTGCCGGCCCGGTGGATGTGGCGATGATCATGTCGACCTTCATGCCGACCAGTTCGCCCGCCATCCGTGCCGCCACATCGGGCCGGCTGGCGCAATCGCGTATCGTGTACTCGGCACCCTGTCCGGCGGCATAGCCGAGGGCGGCGAGTTCATTCATCAGGATATCGAGGTTCAGCGGTGTCCAGTTGAGGATGCCGATGTGCCAGGGCCGGCGCGGTGCCTGACCCAGGGCCGGCACGGTGCAGAACAGGAGGCCGAGGCCGGCGAGCAGGGTCCGGCGCCGGATCGCGGCGCAGCCGGCACGACGGCCGGCCCGCGCTAGGCTCGCGTCCTCCGCCTCCAGCCATGCGGCGCAAGCCCCCGTCGAACCGTCTGCGACCGATCGCCGATGCATGTCCCAGCCGAGCTCCCCGCGCCATGTGCCGGCAAATATTGATAGCATCGGCACGATCCGTACGTCCTGCATCCAGGCTGGCAGCAGGGACGGCCGCGGTCTGTGAACTGCCGCACAGAGGGGGAAGAGCGATGACGCCGGAAGCCTTGCTGGCCCAGCATCACCTTCTCGGCACGCTCGACGCCGCCGACCGGGAAGCGCTTCTATCCCACGCGCGGCTGCGCCGCCTGCCGGCCGGCGCCTCGGTGTTCCGGCGCGGCGATGCGGGCGACGGGCTCTATGGCGTGCTGCAGGGCCGCGTCACCGTCAGCGTCGAATCGGAGGAAGGCAAGGAGCTGATCCTGAACATGTTCGGCCCCGGCGCCTTCTTCGGCGAGATCGCGCTCCTGGACGGCGGCGGGCGCACCGCCAGTGCCGATGTGCGCGAGGAAGCCGTGCTGCTCTTCGTCGGCCGCAGCGCCTTCCTGCCCTTTCTCGAGGCGCGGCCGAAGGTCGCCACCCGCATGATCGCCCTCCTCTGCGAGCGGCTGCGGCGGACGACGCAGCAGATGGAGGATTCGATCTTCCTCGGCGTATCCGCCCGGCTCGCCCGGCAGGTCCTGGCGCTGGCCGGCCCGGACGGTCGGATCGCGATCTCCCAGGCGGAGCTCGCCCAGACCCTCGGCGTCTCGCGCGAGATCGTGAGCCGCCAGCTGTCGCTCTGGCGCGACGCCGGCTTCGTCGCCCTCGGGCGCGGCCGCGTCGAGCTGAAGGATCGCAAGGCGATCGACGCGCTGGCCGCCGGCGGCTGAAGGCCGGGGATCGGAGACGCGCCTGCCGATCGGACTGTGAACCCATTCACAGACAAGCCGGCGAAGCAGGCAGATCTTGTCTCGCGCATTCGGGACGCGGGCGGTCGGGCGAGACCCGCGGCCGCAGCGATGGGGAACTTGGCGCATGAGACACAGGAGCATCCTGATCGGCGCGGGCGGACGGGGGGATCCAACGATGCACCGGCGCGCCTTCATCACCGGCGCGGCCGGTGCCCTCATGCCGCTGCCCACGCTCGCCCAGCCTTCGCCGCATCGCATCGCCTGGCTCTCCCCCACCAGGGCGGCCGACGGGTCGGTCTTCCTCGACGAATTGCGCGCCGGCTTGCGCGGTCTCGGCTATGTGGAGCCGCGCAATCTCCTGATCGACGCGCATTGGGGCGAGGAATCGGCCGAGAAGACGGCGGCGCTGGTCCCGGCCATCATCCGCTCGAACCCCGGGGTCGTCGTCACCCAGGGCGCGGCGGCGGTGGCGCTCAGGCGCGCCGCTACCGGCATACCCGTGGTCTTCGGCTTCAGCGGCGACCCGGTCGAGGCGGGGCTGGTCCAGAGCCTGCCGCGCCCGGGCGGCAACATGACGGGCATTTCCTACATGACGCTCGAGCTGGTGGGAAAACGGCTCGAACTCCTGAAGGAGGTTCTCCCCGATGCGAGGCGGATCGCGATCGTCACCAGTCCGCTGCATGCCGGCGATCCGGCCGAGCGGCGGGCCTCGGAAGTGGCCGGGAAGGCGCTCGGCCTGGCGCTGGACTTCTACGAGCAGCGCAACCGGGCCGATCTCACCGCGGCGCTGTCGGCGATCGCGCAATCCCGCGTCGACGCGGTCATGATGTTCCCGGTGCAGAGCATCATCATCGCCCGCCGGCTGATCGCCGACTGGTCGATCGAGCATCGCATTCCGGCGATCTCGGGCTGGGCCCAGTTCGCCGAGGGCGGCAACTTCATGTCCTACGGCCCGAACCTGCGCGATGCCAGCCGCCGGCTCGCCGCTTTCGTCGACCGCATCCTGAAGGGCGCGAGGCCCGCCGACCTGCCGGTCGAACTGCCGGCCAAGGTGGAACTGGTGATCAACCTGCGGACCGCGAAGGCGATCGGCGTCGCCGTGCCCGCCTCCATGATCGAGCGCGCCGACGAGCTGATCGAATAGTCTCCGGGGCGCGCGAATGAGAGCGCAAGAAGCGGGTGGTGCCGCCGCGCCCCCGTGGCCATCCTCGGCTCCATGAACAGCGAACATCTCACCCGCCATGGCTGGGCCTCGCTCGGCCCGCTCCTCACCCCCTCGCAGTGCCGCGGCCTGCTGGCGCTCTGGGACCGCGAGGCGGCGTTCCGCTCGAAGGTGGTGATGGCCCGGCACGGGTTCGGCGAGGGCGAATACCGCTACTTCGCCGATCCCCTCCCGCCGCTCATCGCCGAGCTACGCGAAAACCTCTACCCTCGCCTCGTGGTCATGGCGAATGCATGGTCGGCGACGGATGGAACGCTGGACCGGGAGGGGGCTTTTCCCCCGAGCCATGCGGAATTCAGGGAGCTCTGCCGGGCCGCCGGACAGAGCCGGCCGACGCCGCTGCTGCTGCGCTACGGGCCCGGCGACTACAACTGCCTGCACCAGGACCTGTATGGCGGCGTCGTCTTCCCCCTACAGGTGGTGGTGCTGCTGGAGGACGGCTTCGCGGGCGGCGAGTTCGTGCTGGTCGAGAACCGGCCGCGGATGCAGTCCCGCGCCGAGGTGGTGCCGCTAAGTGTCGGAGAAGGCGTGGTTTTCGCCGTTTCCGGCCGGCCGGTGCAGGGCAAGCGCGGGCCCTATCGGGTCAGTCTCCGCCACGGCGTCTCGCCGATCCGTTCGGGCCGGCGCAGCACGCTCGGCATCATCTTCCACGATGCGGCCTAAGCGTCTTTCAGGCCTTGTAGGCCAGCCGCAGCCCGCCCCAGTGCCGCCCGGCGACGAAGATCGGCGCCGATGCGTCCTTCATCAGGGCGAACTGGCCGCCACCCATGTCGCGGCGGTAGGTCTGGAGCAGGAAGGCAAGCGTGCTGCGACCGGCGGCCAGGCCGACGCGATCGTTGAACATCCGCCGGTTTCGGCAGTTCGCGGCGTTCCAGACCGCGTCGTCCGGCCGCTGGGGAGCCGAGAACTTCGGGTTGTGGGTCGGCAGATAGCCGTTGCGGTCAACAGCGGCGCAGAAGACGACGCGGGGGTCGATACCGAGCGCCGGTTCCTGGATCGCCGGCAACAGGCGATCGGTGAGCGCGGTGAAGCGGGTGAGGAGCTGCGCCGGATCGCTGCCCGGGATGCTCTCGTAAGTCTCGTCGAACAGGTCGTCGAGGGCGACGCGCCCTTCCGCGACCGCGGCTTCGAGCGCGGCGCCGACCGCAGCCGCACGCAACTGCACGTCCCGAACAAAAGGCGTGTCGACCGTCTCAGCGCCGGAATCGACCACCTTGCCGATCAGGGATTCGCTCAGGGTGACGAGATTGCCGATGCGGGCCTTGGCGGAGTCCAGATTGCGTCCGGATTCGGCCACCCCCTCGGCCATTTCGCCCACGGTGTCGCGCACGGCGGAGAAACGGCCTTCGCTGGCCCTGGTCGACCCGGCGATGCGCTCCACCTGCGCGCCGATCTCACCCATGGCCTGGTCCATGCCGTCCAGCAGCGTCCCGATGGCGGTGGTGCCTGTCTCGACGACGCTGGCGCGCCGTGTCGCCTCGGCGCTCATCCCCATCAGGCGGCTGGTCGATTGCTCGAGCACCTGCAGCGTTCGTCCCACTTCCGCCGTCGCCTCGGAAGTCTGCTTCGCCAGCGTCTTCACTTCATTGGCGACCACGGCGAATCCGCGCCCCGCCTCGCCGGCCCGCGCCGCCTCGATCGTGGCGTTGAGCGCGAGCATGTTGGTCTGCCTGGCGATCTGCTCGATGGCGTCCGCCACCTTGTGGACATTGGCGAAAGCCGATTTCAAGCCGCCGAGCTCACGCTCGATCGTCGCCGCATCCCGGGCGAGAGCCCGGATCTCGCCGATCGAGCCGGCGACCTGCTCGCGGGAGGCCGACATCTCGCTGCCGGAGCCGGCCACATAACGCCCGGTCGCGGCCGCGGCTTCGGCGATCTCCGCGTTGCTCGCCGCCAGCGCGTCCGCGGTCGCCTTCAGATTCGCGGCGAGGCCCGCCTGGGCCCGCACGCGTGCCGCCAGCGCCTCGACTTCGCCGGAAATATCCGCGATCTCTATGCCGAGCCGGCCGGTATCAGCCGCCACTACGGCAATGAAATCGGACGCTTGGTCCATTTTTGGCAATCTCCGACCGGAAGACGGCGCCACCGCCGCCGTTTTCGCTGAATCCGGCCTGCCAACATGCCAAGTGTTGGTGAATATCCGGTGAATTCCGGCGCGCCGGCTACATGCCGAAGAATCTCGGGATCCAGAGCGAGACGCCGGGTACATACGTCACCAGCCCCAGCACGACGATCATCGCCAGATAGAACGGCCATATCGTGCGGGCCACCTGCTCCATTGTCACCTTGCCGATGGCGCAGCCGACGAAAAGCGTTGCGCCCACCGGTGGCGTCACCAGGCCGATGCCCAGATTGATCAGCATGACCATGCCGAAATGCACCGGATCGACGCCGAACTTCACCACCACCGGCAGGAGAATGGGCGTGCAGATCAGGATCAGCGGCGCCATGTCCATCAGGCAGCCGAGCACCAGCAGCATCACGTTGATCAGCAGCAGGATGACGTACTTGTTGTCGGAGATGGTGAGGAAGAACTCCGTCACCTGCGCCGGCAGCCGCATCAGCGCCATCACGTAGCCGAAGCCGGAGGCGAAGGCGATCAGGATCATCACCATCGCCACGGTCTTCACCGTGCGGTGCACCAGATGGTGCAGGTCGCCCCATTTGTAGTCGCGATAGATGAACATGGTGACGAAAAAGGCCCAGACGCAGGCGACCGCGGCCGATTCCGTCGCGGTGAAGACGCCCGAGAGGATGCCGCCCAGGATGATCACCATGGTGCCGAGGCCCCATAGCGCCTCGCCGGCCATCTTCAGGGCCAGGCGCAGCGGGATGACCTCGCCCTTCGGGTACTGGTTCCTGTGCGAGATGAAGAGGCAGAGCGTAATGAGCGACGCCGCCAGCAGCAGTCCCGGCAGGATGCCGGCGACGAACAGCGCCCCGATCGAGATCGAACCGCCGGCGGCCAGCGAATAGATCACCGCGTTATGGCTGGGTGGAATGAGGATCGCCTGCACCGATCCGGTGATCGTGACATTCACCGCGAAGATGCGCGGATAGCCCGCCTTCTCCATCTGCGGAATCATCACGGTGCCGATCGACGACGTATCGGCGACCGAGGAACCCGAGATGCAGCCGAACATGCTGGAGGCCAGGATGTTCACCAGCGACAGGCCGCCGCGGATGAATCCCACCAGCACATTGGCGAAGGCCACCAGCCGGCGCGCCATCCCGCCTTCGGCCATGATGGCACCGGCCAGCACGAAGAAGGGAATGGCCAGCAGCGAGAATTTGGAGATGCCGTCGGAGATCTTCAGCATCACCGCTTCCAGCGGGATGTCGATCCACATGGCGCCGGCCAGGGCCGCGATCCCCATGGCATAGGCGACCGGCACGCCGATCGCGATGAAGACGAAGAACGTGCCGAGCAGTATCAGGGCGTCCATGATTTCGGCTCCGCCTCAGTCGATGGACGCGGGTTCGCGGAAGATGAACGATGTGGGCGGCGGCCTGCCGATCCACAGGCGCTCGATGATGAAGAGGATGGTGAGCGCGCCGCCAATCGGAATCGGCATGTAGGTCAGTCCGACCGAGAGGAACGGGAATTCGGCGATCACCTGGTGCCAGGTCGCCTGCACCAGCCCGCCGCCCCAGACGACCGTGAAAACAGCCAGAAGGATCATGAACAGTTCGGAGATGAAGCGCACGATGCGCTGGCGGCCTTCCGGCAGGGTGTCGACCACCAGCCCGACGCTGATATGCACGCCCGCGCGATAGCAGCCGGCGGCGGCAAAAAAGGTGAAGACGATCATCAGGAGGACGGACATGGGCTCCGGCCATGCCAATGCCGAGTTCATCACGTAGCGTTGCCAGACGCCCCAGGGGATTACGATGGTCATGAAGACCAGGGCGATGCCGGATATCCCGATGCAAAACAGGTAGAGGGCATCCATCGCCCGGACATACGCGCGCTTCATGCCACGCTTGCTCCAAGGAAAGAGGCGGGGGCCGGCCCGATTCCCCCGAATCCGGGCCGGCCCCGCGCCGGGTCGGGTGACCGCGCCGCCAGTCGTTCAGCCGCTTACTGAACGGCCTGGATGCGCTTCACCAGATCCGTGTACTTGGCACCGTACTTGTCCCAGACGGGCTTCACCGCATCCTGGAACTGCTTCTTCTGCGCCGGGGTGAAGGTGACAACCTCGATGCCGGACTGCTTGATCAGCTCCATCGACTTCTTCTCGCGCTCGTTCCAGAGCTTGCGCTCTTCCAGCTGCGCTTCGCGCGCCAGCTTCTGCAGCAGCGCCTGGTCGTCCTTGGAGAGTTTTTCCCAGGTCGCCTTGGAGAAGACGAGGATTTCCGGAATGATCAGATGCTCGGTCAGCGAATAGTACTTCGCCACCTGGAAATGCTTGCCCGATTCGTAGCTCGGCGGATTGTTCTCGGCCCCGTCGACGACACCGGTCTGCAGCGCGCTGTAGAGCTGATCGAAGCCCATGGCGATGCCGTTGCCGCCCAGCGCGTTCATCGTGTCGACGAAGATGGGATTGCCCATCATGCGGATTTTCAGGCCCTTCAGGTCCTCGATCCCCCTGATCGGCTTCTTGCTGTTGTAGACCGAGCGGGCACCCGCATCCATCCAGCACAGGCCGATGAGCTTGGATTGCGGGCTGTTGCTGAGCTTGGCCAGGAGTTCGGCGCCGATCTCGCCATCGATCACCTTGTTCATGTGCGCGATATCGCGGAACACGAAGGGCATGTTGAAGACGTTGAGGTCGTCGACGATGGTCCCCATCGGTCCGACGCTGACCCGGGCGAACTGCAGCGCGCCCACCTGCGCCTGCTCGATCATCTCCTTCTCGCCACCGAGCTGCATCGAGGGGAACATCTGGACGCTGAGACGGCCGCCTGTCGCCGTCTCCAGCTTCTTGCCGAGCTGGACCACCGCCTCGACCGTCGGATAGCCGAGCGGGTGGACGTCCGTCGCCTTGAACACCATTTTCTGTTGCGCTGCCGCCGGGCCGCCGAAGCAGAGCCCCGCCGCCGCCATCACCGCTGCCGCCATGCCGACGCGGATCGCCTGTCGCCTGATCATTCCTGCGTTCTCCCTCATCCCTGAGATGGGATATTTCCCTCAACCCCGCCAGGGCGGCACCGATCCTGCATTGACCGGCTTTCCGCCCTGGTGCTACTTGTCATGTTGTACGATGAGCATACATCTGATGGACGAACGCGAGTCAAGCCCCCTTGTGACCCTCGACGCATTGCGCCCCGTAACCCCGCCCCGCAACCTGACACGCGAGGTGGTCGACCGCCTGCAGGCGGAAATCACCGGCGGCAACCTGAAGCCCGGCTCCCGCCTGCCGACCGAACAGGCGATGATGGCCGCCATGGGCGTCAGCCGCACCGTGATCCGCGAGGCGGTCGCGGCGTTGCGTGCCGAGGGTCTGGTGTTGACGCGGCAGGGGGTTGGTGCCTTCGTCGCGCCCGACGTGCTGCAGCGGCCATTCCGGATCGATCCCGAGACGATGGGATCCCTGGGCGAGATCGTCCACGTGATGGAACTGCGGACGGGGGTCGAGGTCGAGGCCGCGGGCCTGGCGGCGGAACGCGCCAGTGGGCCCGAGAAGAAGCGGATGGAGCAGGCGCTGAAGGCGATCGACCGGTCGATCAAGCGCGGCGAGCAGGCGGTCGAACAGGATTTCGCCTTCCATTTCGCCATCGCCGAGGCGACCCACAATCCGCAGTTCATCCGCTTTCTCGAATTCCTCGGCAGCTTCATCATCCCCCGGCAGAGCGTGCGCGCCGCGCATGCCGAGCCCGCGGGACAGCGCAGCTATCTGGAAACCATCCAGGGCGAGCATGATCGCATCTACGCCGCGATCCGCGACGGCAATCCCGCCGATGCGCGGGTCGCCATGCATGCGCACCTGATGCGAAGCCGGGAACGCTACAGCCGCCTCGCGGCGGAACTGGCCAGTCGCTGAGCTGAGGAAAGACGGGGAGGATATCGATGCGATCGGTTCTGATCACCGGCGCCGCCGGCGGCGTCGGCGGGCGCCTGCGCAAGCTGATGAAGGGAATGTATCCCGACCTCCGCTTGAGCGACCTGAAGACGCCCGCCGACCTCGGCGCGGACGAGACCTTCGTCGCCGCCGACCTGACCGACCCTGCGGCGGTGGCCCGTATGCTGGAGGGCGTCGAGGGCATCGTGCATCTGGGCGGCGTATCGGTGGAAGCGCCCTGGGAGGCGATCCTGAGCGCCAATATCATCGGCTTGCACAATCTGTTCGAGGCGGCGCGCAAGGCTAAGGTGAAGCGCATCGTCTTCGCGTCCTCGAATCACGCGGTCGGCTTTTATCCGCGCCGGCGCAAGATCGGCACGGGCCAGCCGGCGCGACCCGATTCCCGTTACGGTGTTTCCAAGGCATTCGGCGAGGCGCTGGGCGCGTTCTACGCCTACAAGCACGGCATCGGCGTCGCGGCGCTTCGCATCGGCAACGTCGACGATGCGCCGGTCGACAAGCGCCGCCTCGCCATCTGGCTGAAGCCGGAGGACCTGGTGCAGCTGATCCGGATCGGGCTCGAGCATCCCGATATCCGCTACGAGGTGATGTACGGCGCCTCCGACAACGACACCGTCTGGTGGGACAACGAGCGCGCCTTCCAGCTGGGCTATCGCCCCATCGGCCGGGGCGAGGACAGCCGCGGCTCGGCCATGGCGGCGCAGGCGAAGCTGCCGGCGGACCCGGTCGGCGACTGGTATCAGGGCGGCACCTTCTGCTCGGCCGAATACGACAGCCCGCTCCCCCTCGCCGAGGATTGACGCACCGCCTCTGCTATAAGCGCCGCTCCGAAACGGAGGTGCGCGCATGAGCCTGAGCAGAAGGATCGCCCTCGTCACCGGCGCCTCGGCCGGAATCGGGGCCGCGCTGGCGCGGGAATTCGCCGCGCATGGTTATGACCTGGTCCTGACCGCGCGGCGGGTGGACCGGCTGGAAGCGCTCGCGGCGGAACTCGCCAAGGCCGGCACGGCGGCACAGGTGATCGCGGCCGATCTCGCCGATCCGGCGGCGCCGGAGGCGCTGATGGCGGAGATCGCAAGGCGCGGGCTCCGGGTCGATGCCCTGGTCAACAACGCCGGCTACGGCGTTCCGGGGCACTACCGCAACACCGGCTGGAAGGCGCAGGCCGATTTCCTCCAGGTGCTGGTCACCGCGGTCGCACATCTCTCGCATCTGGCACTCCCGGGAATGATCGAGCGGCGCTTCGGGCGCATCCTGAACGTCGCCTCGGTCGCCGGCCTCGTGCCCGGATCGGCGGGGCATACGCTCTATGGCGCCTCCAAGGCCTTCGTCATCCGCTTCTCGCAGTCGCTGGCGCTGGAGGCGGAACCCTTCGGCGTCAACGTCACCGCGCTCTGCCCCGGATTCACCTTCTCGGAATTCCATGACGTGACCGGCACGCGCGAGCAGATGCGCTCGATGCCCGCCTTCATGTGGATGACCGCGGAAGCGGTGGCGGCACAGGGCTACAGGGCCGTCGAACGCGGCGACATCGTCTGCGTGAACGGCCCGGTCAACCGCGGCATCGCCGTCTTGGCCAAGCTGATGCCCGAGCCGATCGCGCTCGCCGTGATGCGGCGCGGCTCGCGCCGCTTCCGCGCCCCGGAATGAAGCCCGACCGCCTCGTCTCGATCGCCCTCGCGCTGCTCTCCACGGTCCTGATCCTGGCCAATCCCGGCTGGACCGACGAGGCGGCGGATTGGACGACGCGGGGCGGTCTCGCCCTCGCGCTGACGGGAATCCTGGCCGGCGGGGCGCATGGGGCCGGGGTCCAGGCTCAGAGCAGGCCGCTACAGGTGGTCGCATCGCCTCGGATCGCCTGGCCCGCCATGCTGGCCGGCCTCGCGCTGATGGTTCTGGCTGAACGGTGGTAGTGAGAACGGTATGAAGAAGGGCCTCGAACGCGCATTGGTCTTCGTGATGGCGGCCGCCGTCGCGGCGCTCGGCTATGTCGGCTATCGGCTGTACCAGGACCTGGTGAACCGGGCGGAGACCGGCCAGGTCGCCATCGGCGGCCCCTTCACCCTGGTCGACCAGAACGGCGCGATCCGCACCGAGAAGGACTACGCCGGACATCCGATGATCGTCTATTTCGGCTACACCTTCTGTCCCGACGTCTGCCCGACCGAGATGATGAACATCTCCGCCGCGCTGGACCAGCTCGGTCCCAAGGCGAAGGAAATCCGCGCGCTCTTCATCAGCGTCGACCCCGAGCGCGACACGCCTGCGGTGCTGAAGGATTTCGTCGAGAACCTGGGCGGCGGCATCACCGGCCTCACGGGCACGCCGGAACAGGTGGCGGCGGCGGCCCGCGCCTATCGCGTCTACTACCAGAAGGTCAAGGGCAAGGGCGACGACAACTACCCCGTCGACCATACCGGCTTCATCTACATCATGGACCGGCAGGGCCGCTACGCGGCTCATCTCGGCCCCAATGCCGATCCCGAGCGGATCGTGCAGAGGGTTCTGGCCCAGCTCTGATCCCTACCCATAGGTGACAGCGGCACGCCGCTCCCCTAGGGTTCGTGGTCCAATGCTCTATCAGCTCCATGAACTGCAGCACGCGGCCCTGACACCGGCCCGCCTCGTCGCCGAGGCAGGCCAGCATGTCTTCCGCAATCCCTACAACCCCTTCTCCTATTCGACGGCGGCCCGCGCCATGGCGGCGGCCTTTGACGTGTTCGAGCATTCGACCCGGCCCTACGGCAAGCCCGGCTTCGGCATCACCGGAACCCCGATCGCGGGCGAGACCGCCGCGATAGAGGAAGTGGTCGTCGACCGGCATCCCTTCTGCGAGCTTCGCCATTTCAGGCGCTCGGCGCCGGCCGCGGCCGACGACCCGCGCGTGCTGATCGTGGCGCCGATGTCGGGTCATTTCGCCACGCTGCTGCGCGACACCGTGCGGGCGCTGCTGCCCGACCACGACGTCTACATCACCGACTGGATCGATGCCCGCACGGTTCCGGTGGGCGAGGGCCGCTTCGATCTCGACGACTATGTCGACCTCGTCATCCGCTTCCTCCAGCACCTCGGCGGCGCCCATGTGATGGCCGTGTGCCAGCCTTCGGTGCCGGTCCTGGCGGCGGTGGCGCTGATGGCGGCGGCGGGCGATCCGGCGGCGCCCCGGTCGATGACGCTGATGGGCGGGCCGATCGACACCCGGCGCAACCCGACCGTGCCGAACAAGCTGGCGCAGAGCCGCTCGCTCGCCTGGTTCGAGCATTCGGTGGTGCAGCGCGTTCCCCTGCCGCATGCCGGCTTCATGCGCTCGGTCTATCCCGGGTTCATGCAGCTCACCGGCTTCATGTCGATGAATCTCGACAAGCATGTCGCCGCGCATCTGCGCCAGTTCCACGACCTGGTGAAGGGCGACGGCGACAGCGCCGCCGCGCACCGCGCCTTCTATGCCGAATACCGCGCCGTGATGGACCTGCCGGCCGAATACTATCTGCAGACGGTCGACATCGCCTTCCAGCGCCACCTGCTGCCAGACGGCAAGTGGATCAGCCGCGGCCGCAAGGTCGAGCCGGCGGCGATCCGCCGGACGGCGCTGATGACGGTCGAGGGCGAGCACGACGACATTTCCGGCGTCGGCCAGACCCAGGCGGCGCACGACATCTGCACCAGCATCCCCCAGCGCCGCCGCGCCCACTATCTGCAGGCCGGGGTAGGGCATTATGGTGTGTTCAACGGTTCGCGCTGGCGCCGCGAGATCTGCCCGCGCGTCGCCGCCTTCATCCGGATGAACGACCGCTAGAGGCAATGCCCGCAAGCAAGCCGCGGACCGAAGAAGAACCGTTCTGGCGCCGCAAGACGCTGGAGGAGATGACGCGCGGCGAATGGGAGAGCCTCTGCGACGGCTGCGGCAAGTGTTGCCTGCACAAGCTCGAGGACATCGACACCGGGGCCATCGCCTTCACCCGGGTCGCCTGCCGGATGCTCGATCTCGACTCCTGCCGGTGCAAGGACTACCCCAACCGCAAGAAGCACGTGCCCGATTGCGTGCGCCTCACCCCCACCCGCGTGAACAAGATCGACTGGCTGCCGAAGAGCTGCGCCTATCGCCTGGTGAACGAGGGCAAGGATCTCTACTGGTGGCACCCCCTCGTCTCCGGCGACCCGGACACGGTGCACCAGGCCGGCATCTCCGTGCGCGGCCGCGCCATCCGCGAGGGCCGTCGGGTGAAGCTCGAGCGCAACATCATCCGCTGGGAAGAGCAGACCTAGAGAAACGAGTAGGGATCGACGTCGATCTCGATCCGCGTGTCGCCCCGCGCCTTGACGCCGCCGACCCAGCCGCGCAGCAGATCCGACACCCGCACGCCCCGTCCCGCCTTCATGAGGAAGCGCTGCCGGTGCCGCCCGCGCAGCATCGACAAGGGTGCCGCGGCCGGGCCCCAGACCTCGACATCCGCCCCCTGCGGTGCGGTCCGGGCGAGGATGCGCGCCGTCTCCATCACCCGTTCCAGGTCGCGCCCCGACACGATCAGCGCGGCGAGCCGGCCATAGGGCGGCATGCCCGCCATGGCACGCGCCTCGAGTTCGCTTTCGAGGAAGCTCTCGACGTCGCCGGAGACCAGCGCCTGCAGCACCGGGGCTTCCGGCATGTAGGTCTGCAACATCACCTGGCCCTTGTGCTCGGCCCGCCCGGCCCGGCCCGCCACCTGGCTCAGAAGCTGATAGGTCCGCTCGGCCGCCCGCAGGTCGCCGCCGCCGAGGCCGAGATCGGCGTCCACGACCCCGACCAGCGTCAGCATCGGGAAGTGGTGTCCCTTGGCCAGAATCTGCGTGCCGATCAGGAGATCGACTTCCCCCGCCAGCACCTTCTCGACCATCGCCTGGGCCTGCTTCGGCCCCGCCAGCAGGTCGGAGGCGAAGGCGGCGAGGCGCGCTTCGGGGAACAGCGCGCTCGCCTCCTCCACCAGCCGCTCAATCCCCGGCCCGCAGGGCTTGAGCCGCCCTTCGGCGCCGCAGGCCGGGCATTCGTTCGGCAGCCGCGCCTCGTAGCCGCAGTGATGGCAGCGCAGGCGCCCCGCCAGGCGGTGTTCGACCAGCCAAGTCGAGCAGTTCGGGCATTGCAGCCGGTGCCCGCAGGCCCCGCACAAGGTGAGCGGCGCATAGCCGCGCCGGTTGAGGAAGAGCAGCGCCTGTTCCCTGCGCCCCAGCGTTTCCTGCACCGCCGCGGTCAGGATCGGCGACAGCCAGCGCCCGCGCGACGGCCCGTCGCGGCGCATGTCGATGGCCCGCATCCGCGGCAGCACCGCCGATCCGTGCCGGTTCGCCAGCACCACGCGGGCATAGCGCCCACGATCGACATTCGCCCGCGTCTCCAGCGAAGGCGTGGCCGAGGAGAGGATGACCGGAAAGCCGCCGATCGAGCCGCGCAGCACCGCCATGTCGCGCGCCTGGTAGCGGATGCCGTCGTCCTGCTTGTAGGAACCGTCGTGTTCCTCGTCGACGACGATCAGCCCGAGCTTCGGATAGGGCAGGAAGAGGGCCGATCGCGCCCCCACCACCACGTAGGCCTCGCCGCCGGCGATCTGCCGCCAGTTGCGCCGCCGTTCGCCGGGCTTCAGGTCGGAATGCCATTCCAGCGGCCGGGCGCCGAAGCGGGCCTCGAAGCGCGACAGCCACTGTGCCGATAGCGCGATCTCCGGCAGCATCACCAGCGCCTGCCTGCCGGCGGCGAGGCAGGCGGCGATCGCCTCGAAATAGACTTCCGTCTTGCCGGCGCCGGTGACGCCTTCCAGCACCTGGGTGGCGAAACGCCCGGCTTCGACGGCACCGCGCAATAGGGCCGCGGCGGCGGCCTGATCCTCGTTCAGGCTCGGCCCGGCGCGCCGCCAGTCGGGCATGGCCGGCGGGTCATAGGCGGGCAGCGAAACGGCGGCGAGGGCACCCGCTTCGATCAGCCCGCGCACGACGCCGGTGCCGACCCCGGCCCCTTCCGCAAGATCGGCGATGCTGCGCACCGGACCCTCCCCGGCGAGATCGAGGACACGCCTGCGCGCCGGTGTCAGGCGCTCGGGGGTGAGCGGTCCGCGGCGATAGGCGACGCGCGGTGCCGGCGGCTCCAATGCCGCCGAGACGCTGAGGCACATGCGGACCACGGCCCCGGGGGGCGAGACGGTGTAGTCGGCGATGCGGTCGACGAAGCGCCGGCTCTCCTCCGGCAGCGGCGGGCAATCGACCTTGCCGGCGATGGGCTTCAGCTTCGCCGCATCGACCCCGCCCTCGGCCTTGCCCCAGGCGACGCCGAGGCTGGTGGTCCGTCCGAACGGCACCACGAGCACATCGCCCGCCGCGACGTCGAGATCGGGCGGAACGAGATAGTCGTAGGGGCCGGCGAGCGGCAGCGGCAGCAAGACCGCCACCCGCTCGCCCCCGTCCGGCGAATCGGTCTCCGTCATCGCCGGAGGTTAGCCGGGATCGGCTCCCGGTGCCCCTCCGGCGGGACAGGTCAGTGTGCCGCCGCCGGCTTTCCGGCGGACGAGCGGCTGTCCAGGCTGAAGGCCCCGGCGCCATGGGCATAGACCAGGAACAGCCCGCCGATGATGGCGAGGTTCTTCAGGAACATGATCATCTGCACCTGATCGCCGAGCCTGGTGTGGAAGAAGGCGGTGGCGACCACGGTGAAGACGCCGAGGACGACCGCGGCGATGCGCGCCCTGAAACCGACCAGGAGCGCCAGACCGACGCCGAGTTCGATGATGACGGCGGCGATGTAGGCGAGCTCGGGCGCCGGCATGCCGGCCGAGGCGATATAGCCCTTGGTGCCGGCCGGATTCCCGATCTTGCCGATGCCGCCCATGATGAAGATCAGGCTGAGCAGCACCCGGCCGACCAAGGGTGCGTAGGTGAGACGAACCGCGTCCATGTCTGCCCCCTCCCTCAGCCGAAGCTCTTCAGCGCGGCGGCGACGGTCGCCACGCGACGGCCCTGATACTGGGCCACGGCGAGGTCGTCGGCCGTCGGCGGCGCACCGGTCGTGCCGCTGACCGAGGAGGCGCCATAGGGCGTGCCGGCCTTGAACACCGACGGATCGGCATAGCCGGTGGGCACGATGATCAGGCCGAGATGGGCCAGCGTCGGATATAGCGAGAGGATGGTCGTCTCGTTGCCGCCATGCGGGCCGGACGTCGAGGTGAAGACCGAACCCGCCTTGCCGTTCAGCTTGCCCTGGAACCACAGGCCGCCGAGAGAATCGATATAGGCCTTCAGTTCCGAGGAAGGGCTGCCGAAGCGCGTCGGCGTGCCGAAGACGATGGCATCGGCCCAGAGCGCGTCGGCCTCGCTCGGCGCGTCATAGACGGCGTTCTGCCGCTTGGCATTCTCGGCCCAGCCGGGAACGGCGGCCATGACAGCCTCGCTCACCACTTCGCGGGCCCGGCGCAGCCGCACCTCGGCGCCGGCGGCCATGGCCCCTTCGCCTACCGCCTTGGCGAGGGCTTCGGTGGACCCGTTGCGGGAATAGAAGGCTACCAGGAGATTGATCGACATGGGACGGCTCCGCTTTCAGTTCGATATATCGCCGTCCGTAATAGCGACTCGAAATCATCGATAAAACCTGCAAAACTTCGAATCTAACTATCGAGATTTTGGATATGTCCGAGCCTGGCCTACCCACCCTCGATCAACTTCGGCTGCTGCTGGCGGTCGTGGAAACCGGCAGTTTTTCAGGCGCCGCCCGCTGCCTGAACCGCCGTCAGTCGGTGATCAGCTACGGCATCGCCAACCTGGAGGCCCAGCTCGGCCTGACGCTCTTCGACCGCAAGCAGCGCCGCCCGGTGCTGACCGAGGCCGGCCGCGCCATCCTCGCCGATGCGCGCCAGATCACCGCCAGGGTCGAGAGCCTGCGGGCGCGGGCACGCGGCCTGGGCGAGGGGTTGGAAGCCGAACTGTCGCTCGCCGTCGACGTCATGTTCCCGACCTGCGCGCTGACCAGGACGCTGCACCGCTTCGCCAGCGCCTTCCCCACGGTGGGTTTGCGCCTGCGGATCGAGGCCCTGGGGGCGGTGACCCAGGCCGTGCTCGACGGCACCAGCAACCTCGCGATCACCGGCCCGCTGGCCCGGGTGCCTGACGGGCTGGAGCGGCGGCGCTTCGGCGTCGTCCGGCTGATTCCCGTTGCCGCCCCCGGCCATCCGCTGGCGGCGATGGAGGCGGGCGATATCACGCTGGCGGCGCTGCGCGAGCAGGTTCAGCTCGTCCTTACAGACCGCAGCGACCTGACCCGCGGCCAGGACTTCGCCGTCCATTCCGCCCGCACCTGGCGCCTGAGCGATCTCGGCGCCAAGCATGCGCTGCTGCGCGCCGGGATCGGCTGGGGCAACATGCCCGAAGCGATGGTGCGGGAGGATCTGCGCGAAGGCCGCCTCGTGATGCTGCCGCCCGGCGCGCTGTCAGCCGATCTCTATCCGCTGCATCTTTCCCATCGCACCGCGATGCCGCCCGGCACCGCGGGCCGCTGGCTCGCCAGGGAACTGGAGCAAAGCCTCGCCGAGGATGCGGAACCCGACCGCCTGTCGGCTTGACCCGTCCTTCTCCCTGGGCGGGAAGGAAACCAGTCGATACGGGTCCGGACCCATCCGAATGCCTCAGCGCGACTCCCGCCGCCAGGCGAAGACGAAGCCGCCGAGAAGCAGCGCCAGCAGCAGCAGCGCCGGCAGCAGCGGATACTGCGCCACGCCGGTGACGAGGTAGTTGTCGCGCCCGATCAGGCCGAGCCAGCCGCGCCCGGAAGGGTCGCGCTCCGCCGGCACCAGCCGCAGGTCCGGCACGCCGTCCACCAGCCAGCGGATGGCCCCGCGCGCCGCCGCCACCGGTTCGGCCAGCACCGCCTCGGTGGTGCGGACGTCGCCGAACTCCAGCGGGTTGATCGCGCCCACGATCGCGGTCGTTTCCCTGTCGCCCTGGGTGATCCGGTGCAGCCCGGGTTCGGTCGCCCTGAAGGTGCCGATCCGGCGTCCCCCCGGGGCGTCGAGGAGTTCGGTCGAACTGGTGGTGCCGTCGGGCGCCGTCACGCCGGCGGGACCCGATGTCGGCTCCAGCGAACGGCGGGTGATGCGCACCTGATCGCCTTCGACCTCGGCCTTCAGCACGTTCTCCTCGAGCTCCGGCTCCTTCATCAGCCAGTGGGCGACGCGCCGCAGCAACTCCTGATGCGGCCCGCCACCTTCGAACCCACGCGCCCAGAGCCAGAGGTGATCGGACAGGAACTGCGCCACGCGCCCCTGCCCCACGCGATCGAGCAGCAGCAGCGGCTGGTCGCCGTATCCATGCATCAGGACATTGCCGGCCGTGGTCTCGACCTCGACCTGCCGGAACCAGCGCCCCCAGCTCGGCAGCCCGGCGGCGTCGCCGGCCCCGGTCAGGTCGGCGGTCACCGGATGCCGCCGCCCGACTTCCGACAGGGTCGGCTTGAATCCGGCCAGCGCCATGCTGCCCGTCGGCCGGGCGGGGAAGACATCGGCGAGCGGCGTGCGATAGATGCTGAGCGGTCCGCTGAAGGCGGGGCCCGCCGCCTCGAACAGCGCGCCACCCTTGCGCACGTAGTTGGCGATGTTCTCGTAATAGGCGTTCGGCAGCACGCCCCGGCGGCGATACTGGTCGAAGATGACGAGGTTGAAGTCGCTGAGCTTGATCTCGAACAGTTCGCGGATCGGGAAGGCGATCAGCGACAATTCGCGGATCGGGGTGCCGTCCTGCTTCTCCGGCGGGCGCAGGATGGTGAAATGGACGAGGTCGACGGCCGGGTCGGCCTTGAGGAAGTTCCGCCAGATGCGCTCGCCCGTATGCGGCTCGCCGGTGATGAGCAGCACGCGCAGGCGATCGCGCACCCCGTTGACCGAGACGGCGATGCGGTTGTTGCGCAGCGTCAGTTCGTTCTCGCCCGCCGCCGCCTCGACCTCGATCACGGTATTGCCGGCCCGTTCCAGCCGGAAGGGAATGGCGACCACGGTGCCGGTCTGCGCCTGGATCGTCCGTGGCGGCCCGAGATCGACCCGCACCGACAGCGTCACCGCGCGGCTGCCCGTGCCCCCGTCCTCCACCCGGACTTCCAGCTTCAACTCCTCGCCCACGATCCCGTAGGCCGGCGCCTTCTCTACGATCAGGCGGCGGTCGATCTCGCCCTTGTCGCCGGTCAAGAGGACATGGACCGGGAAGCCGAGCCGCTCGGCCGCCTCGGCGGCGGGCGCGTCGTGCACCTGCCCGTCGGTGACCAGGATCGCACCGGCCACCCGGTCGCGCGGCACGTCGCCCAGCGCGCGATCCAGCACGCCGAACAGCCGGGTGCCGTCTTCCGTCGCATCCGCCCGGCCGATGCCCCCGGCCTGCACGACCCGCACCTCAAGATTGGGCAGGTCGCCCAGGCGTCGGCGCAGCACCGCCTCGGCCTCGGCCGCGCGCTTCGCCCGCTCACCGATTGCCTGGCTCGGCGAATCGTCCATCACCACCACGGCCACGTCGGTCAGCGCCTCGCGCTGCTCCTCGACCAGCGAAGGATTGGCGAGGGCCAGGAGGGCGAGGCCGAGGGTCACGAAGCGCAGGGCGGTGCCCCGCGCCCCGCGCCAGGCGCCCAAGATGCAGATCAGCACGAGCGCCGCGCCGAGGCCGGCGATGAACCCCCAATGCAGGAGCGGCGAGAAGGCGATGCCGGAATAGGCGGTCATGGCGTCACTGCCCCAGCCGTTCGAGCAGGGCCGGCACATGCACCTGATCGGCCTTGTAGTTGCCGGTCAGCGCGTACATCACGAGGTTGACGCCGAAGCGATAGGCCATCTCGCGCTGGCGCTGCCCGCCCGGCACCACGGCGTGCTGCATCCGCCCTTCCTCGTCCGTGGCCCAGGCGCCGGCCCAGTCGTTGGAACCGATCACCACCGGCGACACGCCGTCGTTGCTGCCCCGGCCGTGCCGCTCCACCCAGACGCGCCCGCCGGCCCAGCGGCCGGGAAACTCCTGCATCAGGTAGAAGGCCTTCGTCAGCACGTGGTCCTGCGGCACCGGCACCAGCGGCGGGATGTCGAGCCGGCTCAGGATGGCGCGCAGCCGCTCGGTTCCCGGCCCGACGGCGCCGCCGCCGAATCCCGCCCCCATATCCTGGTCGCGGGTATCGAAGAGGATGGTGCCACCGGTGCGCATGAAGTGGCCGAGCTTGGTAACCGCCGCGTTCGAAAGCTGCAGCTGCGTCGGCGCCATCGGCCAATAGAGGAACGGATAGAACAGGATCTCGTCGCGCTCGATGTCGAGCGAGACGGGCTCTCCCGCCTCGATCGAGGTGCGCCGCGCCAGAATGTTGGTCAGGCCGAGCATGCCGCCCCGCGCCGTCCGGTCCACCTGGGCATCGCCGGTGACGATATGGGCGAGGCGCAGTTCGAGCGAGCCGCGCATCGCCGCGTCGTCGCCCGCCTGCGCGGCGGCAGGGTCCGGCGAAACGAGCGCCCCCAGGCCCAGCAGCAGACCGGCGGCGACCCGGCGCAGGCCGATCAGCCCGCGCAGGAAGAACCCGATCAGGGTATCGATCAGCCCGAGCGCGATGGCGGCCGCCAGGATCCAGGGCATGAGATCGGTCTCGCGTTCAGCCGACAGGGTTTCGACGCCGATGCCCGAAGGCATCGCCGGCAGCGGCGCCAGCCCCGCGAGGCCGGTGGTGACGTTCAGGGCGCGCAACCCGTTCTCGGGTCCATATAGGCCGGGCGGGTGCTGGGGCGAGGGCTTGGCCTTCAGGATGTCACGGCCGGGGATCGGCAGCGCGGCATGGCCCGGCGGCTGCAGGCGGGCGAAGCCGTCCAGGACCAGATGGGGTTTCAGCGGCGGGCCGCCTTCGTCGGCGGCGACGCCGCGTCCCAGTTCCACCAGCCGGCGCATCATTTCCACGAACAGGCCAGACAGGGGCAGGTTGGACCACTCGGTATTGGCGGTGATGTGGAACAAGACGATCCAGCCCTCGCCGCGCTTCTCGGCGGTGACCAGCGGCGTGCCGTCGGCGAGCCGCGCCCAGGTCCGGTCGGCGAGATCCGGCGACGGCTCGGCCAGCACCTGGCGATTGACGGTGACGTCGCCGGGGATGGCGAGGCCGGTGAAGGGCGAGGTCTCGCCGAAGGGGGCGATCTTCGCCGGCTGTTCCCAGGTCAGCGCGCCGCCGAGCGCGCGGCCGCCGATGCGCAGGCGGGTCGGCACCAGCGAGTCGGCGCCTTCGGCCATGCGCGGCCCCGCGAAGCGCACGACGATGCCGCCGGCGTCGATCCAGCGGTCCAGCGCCGCCCTCTCCGCATCGGCGATCCGGCCGATATCGGCCAGGACCAGCATGGCGAGCGGACGCTTCAGCAGATCCTCGACGCCGCCACGCGAAATCTCGGCGAAAGGCTGCAATGCGCGATCGAGGTAGTAGAGGCTCGACAGGAGCGGCTGGTCGGCCTCCGCCGTGGCACCGGTGGCGAGGCCGACCGGCCGGCGGCGCCAGCGGCTGTCGAGCAGCACCGTGGCGCCGGCGCTGTTCTCGCCCTCGATATCCAACCGCTGCAGCGAATTGCGGATCTCCGTCGGCAGGTCGAGTGCCGCCTGCGCCTTGGTCGCGCCTTCGTCGAAGGTCAGCGGCTGGCGCGACAGGACGCGGCCACCCTCGGCGCTGGCCCGCACCCAGACGGCGGCGGGCGGCCCGCCGCGCGCGCGGACAGCCGTCAGCCCGAATGCCGTGCCTTCGATCTCGGGAATCAGCAGCGCATGCGGGCTGCGCTCGGCCGGTCCGAACAGGATGCGAACCGGCCCGTAGCCCTGCAGGCGCTCGGCCAGCATGACCGCCCCGCCCTCATCGACGTCGTCGGCCAGCCACAGCACCTCGCCTTCGGCGCCGAGGCGGGTTTCCACCAGGGCGCGCGCCAGCCGGCTGCGATCCGCATCCCAGGGCTTGGGTTCGAGGCCGGCGAGCCGGGCCCGGGCGTCGCCGACGGTGCCAAGGCGCGCGACCGGCGCCTCGCCCGTGGCCCCGGCGGCGGTGGTCTGCAGGAGGACGGGACGGTTCTGGCGTTCGGCCTGGTCCAGGATCGCCTCGGCGGCGGCCTTGCGTTCGGCCCAGCCGCGCGCCGAGGCCCAGCCGTCATCCACCACCAGGACCAGCGGCCCCTGGCCGAGCAGCCGGGCGCCCGGTGCCAGTACGGGCCCGGCCAGCGCCAGGATGACCAGCGCGGCCAGCACGGTGCGCAGGATCAGCAGCCAGAGCGGCGTGCGGGCAGGTGTCGTTTCCTCGACCTTGAGGCCGAGCAGAAGTCGGATGGCGGGGAATACGACCAGATTCGGCGCCGGCGGCGTGACCCGGATGAGCCACCAGATCACCGGCAGCCCGGCCAGGGCGACCAGGAACAGCGGGTTGGCGAAACCGAGTGCACCGAGTGAAAACATCGAAGGGGTTTTCCTACCTCACTTGGCGAATGTACCCGCGACAGCCGTATACAGACCGAGCAGCGCCCCCTCCGCCGGCCGGTCCGTCCGATGTGTACTGCAGGTCCAGCCGAGCCTGCGGCAAATGCCGCGCAACCCCTCGCGATGCGCGGCAAGGCGGTCATGATAGGCGCCTCTCAGCCGTTCCGCACGGCTGGCGATATAATCGCCTTCGCCCTCCACCCCCTCGAAGCGGGTGCGTCCGTCATAGGGCAGGTCTTCTTCCGCCGGATCGAGCACCTGCAGCACGTGACCCCGCACGGTGCCGGCGGCGAACCGCCGGAAGCAGGCTTCGATGTCCTCCAGCGGCGACAGGAAATCGCTGATCAGGATGAGCCCGGCATGGCGCGGCAGCGGAACCTGGGGCGGCAGGCTGCCGCCGCCCTGCTCGCCCGTCACCTCGCTCGCGATCCGCTGCAGCGTGCCGCGCCCGACCTGGGGCGGCGCCTCGCCGCCCAGCCGGGCGATACGCTCGCCCCCGCGCACCAGAAGCGAGGCGGCCGCCAGAAGCAGGACCTCGGCCCGATCCACCTTCGTCACCTCGGATAGGGCGGAGCGCCAGCGCATGGAGGGCGAACCGTCCCGCCACAGCCACATGCTTTCGGCCGCTTCCCACTCGTTCTGGCGGACGTACAGGCGTTCCCGCTTGGCGGATTGCCGCCAGTCGACACTCTGAAGGGGATCACCTGCTTCATAGGCCCGGAACTGCCAGAACGCGTCGCCAGTTCCGACGCGCTTTCGCCCATGCACCCCCTGTGCCACCGTCGCCGCCACCCGGTCGGCCGCCACCAGCAGCGCCGGAAAGCGCTGCGCCAGCGCTTCGGCGCGCTGGCGTTGCTGAAGGGCGGCTGTCGGGGCCATTCAGCGCAGCGGTTCGAGGAGGTGGTCTATGACGCGATCGAGCGTGATGCCATCGGCCCGCGCGGCGAAGTTGAGGGCCATGCGGTGGCGCAATACCGGGGGCGCCAGCGCCAGGACGTCGTCGATCGAGGGGGCGAGGCGCCCCTGCAGCAGCGCCCGGGCGCGCACGGCCAGCATCAGGGCCTGGCTGGCACGGGGCCCCGGTCCCCAGGCGACATGCGTCGCGACCATCTCGTCCTTGCTCTCCGCCGGCCGGCCGGCGCGGACGAGGCCGAGGATCGCCTCCACCACGCTTTCGCCCACCGGAACCCGGCGGACCAGGCGCTGGATCGCCTGCAACTCGCTCGCGGTCAGGATCGCGCCGGCGCGGTCGTCCGCCGCCCCGGTGGTGGCGAGCAGCATCCGCCGCTCCGCCTCGAGATCGGGATAGCCGACATCGACCTGCAGCAGGAAACGGTCGAGCTGGGCTTCGGGCAGCGGATAGGTGCCTTCCTGTTCCAGCGGGTTCTGGGTCGCCAGCACGTGGAAGGGGGCGGGAAGCTGGTGGCGCTGGCCGGCGACCGAGACCTGCTTCTCCTGCATCGCCTGCAGCAGCGCCGACTGGGTGCGCGGGCTGGCGCGGTTGATCTCGTCGGCCATCAGAAGCTGGCAGAAGACCGGGCCGGGAATGAAGCGGAAGCCGCGGCGGCCGCTCTCCCCCTCCTCCAGCACTTCCGAGCCGGTGATGTCCGCCGGCATCAGATCGGGGGTGAACTGCACCCGCCGGTCGTCGAGGCCGAGGACGGTGCCCAGGGTTTCGACCAGTTTCGATTTGGCAAGGCCGGGCACGCCCACCAGCAGCCCATGGCCACCGGCGAGGAGGGTGATCAAGGTCTCTTCGACCACGCCCTCCTGGCCGAAGATGACCTTGCCGATTTCTGTCTTGGCGGCCGCCAACTTGCGGCCTGCCGCCTCGACATCCGCGAGCAGGGTATCGCTCGCTTCGCTCACGCTCCGCATCGCCCTACATTATGGAGATCGCGGCACGAACGAAAGCACCATGCTGCACATGCGAAATCACCATTGCGTAACAAGGCCATGACCCCCCGCCAGATCGACCCCGGCAGCCTGTTCGCCGAGTTGAAGAAGCGCAAGGGCCCGGCGCCCGTCCACCTGTGGAACCCGGATTTCTGCGGCGACATCGACATGCGCATCGCCCGCGACGGCACCTGGTACTACATGGGCAGCCCGATCGGCCGGAAGCCCATGGTCCAGCTCTTCTCCTCGGTCATCCGCCGCGACGGGGACGACTACTTCCTGGTGACGCCGGTCGAGAAGCTCGGCATCAAGGTCGACGACGCCCCCTTCGTCGCGGTCGAGATGGCGGTGAGCGGCGCGGGCCGGGATCAGCTCCTCACCTTCCGCACCCAGGTGGACGACGTGGTGACCGCCGATGCCGCCCATCCGATCCGCGTGGTCATGGCGAAGGACGGTCAACCGTCGCCCTACGTGCTGGTCCGCGACCGCCTGGAAGCCCTCATTTCGCGCGCCGTCTTCTATGATCTGGTCGAACTCGGCGTGCCGGGCGACAATGGCGTCTTCGGCGTCTGGAGCGCCGGATTCTTCTTTCCGATCGGACAGTTGGATGCCGAATGACGATGCCCTGAAGGAGCTCATCCGCAGCCGCCTGCACCCGCCCGGCGACTGGGCCGAGGTGAGCCTGGAGGCCTGGCGGCGGCTCAACGGCGACCACGCGCTCAATCCCGACGCCCTCCCCCCCACCCAGGCGTTCAGGCGCGCCGCGGTGCTGGTGCCGATCGTCGACCGCCCCGAGGGATTGAGCATGCTGCTCACCCGCCGGACCGAGCACCTGAAAAGCCATGCCGGGCAGGTGGCCTTCCCCGGCGGGCGCGAGGAGGCGGGCGACTACGACGCCGTCGCCTGCGCGCTCCGCGAGACCGAGGAGGAAATCGGGCTGCAGCGCCGCTTCGTCGACGTGGTCGGCATGCTGGACGCCTATGTGACGGTTACCGCCTTCGCGGTGACGCCGGTGGTGGCCCTGGTCACGCCGGGCTTCGAGCTGACGCCGGATGCGGGCGAGGTGGACGAGGTGTTCGAGGTGCCGCTCTCCTTCCTGCTCGACCCCGCCAACCACCAGAAGGGCTCGCGCACCTGGAACGGCACGGTCCGCCACTTCTTCGCCATGCCCTACAAGGGCCACTACATCTGGGGCGCCACCGCCGGGATGCTGCTCGACCTCTATCGCAAGGTCGGCCCGGCATGATCCGCGCCCTCGCCGAATTCTCGCCGGCTCTGTTGCCGCTCCTGATCTATGCCGCGCTGGTCCTGGCGGCGCGCTACGGCCTCGTGCCCGGCATCGTGCGCCTCACCCGCGCCGACAGGGGCTTCTCGGCCGCCGCGCCCTGGGGCTGGCTGATCGCGGCGACGATCGCGACCGCGCTCGGCTGCGCCCTGGCGCTCGCGACCTCGGAGGGGGCGAAACCCGGAAGCACCTACGCGCCCGCCCGCGTCGAGGACGGGCGCCTGGTGCCGGGCGAAATGAAGCGGCCGTGACGCCCGCCGGGCGCATCGATCCGCCGGCCTGGATGGCGGCGGCCGCCCCGCTGCTCGCCGCGCTCGCGGGGGCCGGCGGGCGGGCACGTTTCGTCGGCGGCTGCGTACGCGACGCCGTCGCGGGACGGGCCGTCGCCGATGTCGACATCGCCACCGACCTCACCCCCGGGAGGGTGCGGGACGTGCTCTACGCCGCCGGCATCAAGGCCCTGCCGACCGGGATCGCGCATGGCACCATCACCGCCATCGTCGAGCACCGGCCCTTCGAGGTGACCACGCTTCGCCGCGACGTCGAGACCGATGGCCGGCATGCCACCGTCGCCTTCACCGACGACTGGGCGGAAGACGCGATGCGGCGCGACTTCACCATGAACGCGCTCTATGCCGATCCCGACGGCACCCTCTACGACCCCGCCGGCGGCCTCGCGGACCTCGCGGCCGGGCGCGTTCGCTTCGTCGGCGACGCGGCGACCAGGATCGCCGAGGATGCGCTTCGCATCCTGCGCTTCTTTCGTTTCCACGCCCGCTTCGGCAAGGGCGAACCCGACGCCGCGGGCCTCGATGCCTGCGCCGCCGCAGCAGCAGCCATCGACCGGCTGTCCTCGGAGCGCATCGCCCAGGAGATGCGGAAGCTGCTGGTCACCGATGCCGCGCCACAGACGCTGTGGCTGATGGCGGTGCGCGGCATCCTCGCCCATGTCAGCCCCGATCTCGGCGACCTCGACCGGCTGGAGCGGCTGGTGCAGATCGAGCGCGAAATCGGCGACGCCGATGCCGTGCGCCGGCTCGCCGCGCTGCTGCCGAAGGCGACGCGCGCCGCCGTCCAGTTGTCGGACCGGCTGAAACTGTCGACACGCGAGCGCGACCGGCTGATCGCCCTCGCCAACCCGATCGCCCGGCCGATCGCCGCCCGGGTGGAGCTCTATCGCCGCGGGCCCGGCGGCTTCCGCGACGCGGTGCTTCTGGCCGGAGCCGATGGCGCCGACTGGCACGCGGCCCTTGCCGCCGTCGAGGGCTGGACGGTGCCGACCCTGCCTGTCCGCGGGGCAGACCTGCTGGCGGCGGGCCTCGTTCCCGGACCGGCGCTCGGCCGGCGCCTCGCCGAGATCGAACAGCGCTGGATCGATTCCGGTTTCACCCTCGATCGCGCGGCCCTGCTGGCTCAGCCGTAGTAGACGCGGCCTTCGATCAGCTCGTCATGGGCTGCCGGTGCGAGGCCGAGTTCCACGACCTTGGCTGCCGTGGCGGCGGCGATGGCGGCATCGAGCGCATCGCCACCTTCGTCGGCCAGCATGCGTTGCCGCAACGCCTTCGGCGCAGCGATCCGCTCCGCGTCCAGGAAGGCTTCGAGGATGCGTCCGCGGGCGAGCCGCTTCGCCTCCCCCGGCCCCTTGTAGGGTTCGCGCAGGCCGAGGTGGCGCAGCGTCGAGGCCGGGCAGGTTTCGAGCAGCCAAGGCCGCATCGCATGCGCCTTCGTCAGCGGCGGGACAGAGAGGCGCCCCTGCAGCGGCGCCAGCAGGTGGAACATCGCCGCCCAGGTCTGCCGGTAGAGCCGCAGGTTGTGGGCGGCGAAGGGTGTGCGCGCTTCGAGGTCGCAGGCCCGCCGGGCCGCCCGCTCACCCGGCACCATCGCGGCGCACCAGGTGCGGAACACCGCCGGATCGGGATAGTCGGCACGGAAGCGCCCGAGAAAGCGTGCCCAGCCTTCGGTGCCGATCAGGGCCTTGCCGAGAGAGACCGGCGCGTCGATACCGATCGCGGCATCGACCTGGAGAATTAGGAAATCGCGGAGTGCGGGCATCACCGCTTCGGCGGTGACGGCGCAGGCGAAGCGCTCGAAGGCCGGCGCGAGGCCGTCGAGCCGCACCCCCTCGCCGATCCGTTCGCCCTCGGCGATCCAGATGCGCCGGCCGCAGTCCTTCGCGCCGCTGAAGTCGAGGCCGACGATCCGTTGCTTCAGTTGTTCGCCACTTTCACCAGGCGGCCCTTGGCGGTGCGGACCTTCTCGCCGTCGACGATGCGGTCGAACTGGAGCTCCATGCCGCCGCCGGTGAGCGTCCGCTCGAAGCTCTGGATTTCGTAGGAGCCGCCGGCGCCAAGCGTCAGCACGTTGACGGTGAGGGTCTGTCCGCGGATGCCGGCCCAGCCGAAGGGCGCGGAAAGCGGATCGGAGGAGCCTTCGGCGCGCCAGACCTTCGGGCCGGCGGGAACGAAGGTGAGCGCCTGTTCCACCTTCTCGAGCCGCGGGTTGGCGGGATCGCCCTTCTGGCGGCGGATGGTGGTCCAGGCGAGGCGGAAGCCGGAGCCCGAGGGCTGGATCGAGACGTCGAGGTCGCGGGCGGTGACGGCGAAGGTGATCGACCGGTCGGTCTCGGAGATGGCGGTGCCCTGCCAGCGCCCCTGGAAGGCAGCGATCTCGAGATCGGCCGCCGCCGCGGGCAAGACCGAGCCCAACAGACCGAAAAGCACCAGAATCAAAGCCCGCATCACGTCACCCCCAGGATCCGGCCGGCAGCCTAGCAGGCGGCGCCCGCCTTGCAATTTGAGCCCGACCGGCTAGGGTGCCGCCCCGTTACGCACTCGTAGCTCAGCTGGATAGAGCGCTGCCCTCCGAAGGCAGAGGTCACAGGTTCGAATCCTGTCGAGTGCGCCACGCCTTCACGGGGCCACCGCCCCCGTGCCCCAGTGGCGGAATTGGTAGACGCGGCAGACTCAAAATCTGTTTCCCGCAAGGGAGTGCTGGTTCGATTCCGGCCTGGGGCACCATACCTTTCTCTCCGGCGTCATCCGGCCTTGTCGAGCGGTTTCGGGACGAGTTCGGCCATGGCGCGGTCGCGCAGCATGACGCGCTGGACCTTGCCCGAGGCGGTCATCGGCAGGCTGTCCACCAGGACGACGTGGCGGGGGATCTTGAAGGAGGCGATCTTGCCCCGGCAGCGGGCCTGGACGTCCTCGATGCCGCAGGTCATGCCGGGTTTCGCCACCACATAGGCGACCGGCACCTCGGCGAGCCTCGCATCGGGAATGCCGACCACCGCGACCTGTTCGATCGAGGGCACCAGGGCCGAGAGTTCCTGTTCCAGCGCCGCCGGCGAGACGTTCTCGCCGCCCACCTTCAGCATCTCCTTGTAGCGGCCGAGGAACTGCAGGAAGCCGTCGGGGCGGAGATAGCCGCGGTCGCCGCTGTGCAGCCAGCCCTCGGCGTCGATCGCCTGCGCCGTCGCCTCGGGGTTGCGGAAATAGCCCTTCATCACCGTATAGCCGCGGAACAGGATCTCGCCCTCCACGCCCGCCGGCTGCTCGGCGCCGGTCTGAGGGTCGACGATCCGGCACTCGATCCCGTCCATCGGTTTCCCCGATGTGGTGCAGCGCTGCTCGACGCTGTCGGCGAGCGTCGCCACGCAGATGTAGCAGCCGGATTCCGACATCCCCATGCCGGTCGCCACCGGGCAGAGTTCCTGCTCGGCCCGGAGCGCGATGGCGTTCGAGCTTTCCATGCCGGAGGGGAAGCCGCCGAAGCGGAGGCTGGAGAGATCGGCCCGCACCCGCTCCTGCGCCCGCATGATGTCGGCGTAGTGGGTCTCGAAGCCGTGGATGCCGGCGATCCGCTCGCTCTCGATCAGGCGGACCACCCGCTCGGGCTCCCAGGTGTCCATCACCACCTGGCGCACGCCCATGCAGAGCGCGCCGAACACCATCTCCGCCATGCTGAAGAGATGGAACATGGGGAGATAGTTCAGCACCGAATCGCCGGCGCGGAGCGGCCAGGCCTCGTGGCGTTCGCGGATGTTGCGGAGGAAGGCGTGGTCGTGCAGCACGCCCTTGGGGTTTCCGGTCGTGCCCGAGGTGAAGATGATGAGGGCGGGGTCCTCGGCGCGGACGGCGGCGACGGCCTTGCCGAAAGCCTCGTCCGAAGTGCGGGCGGCATCGGCGAGGAAGCGCTCCCAGGAGGCAGGCGCGTCGCTCGTGGTATCGGCGATCACCACGATGTCCCGCAGGTGCGGGAAGGAGGGGGCCGGCCCGGTGAAGTGCTGGCCGTCGAAGCCCGGGACGACCGCCTTCAGGATATCCGCGTAGCCGACCGGCCCGGAGCGTTCGACGACGAAGAGGAGCTTCACCTCCGCCATCCGCACCACATAGGCGAGGTCGTGTTCGCGATAGCGCGTGTTCATCGGCGCGGCGACGGCGCCGATCCGCAAGGCCGCATAGAAGGCGATGATGAATTCCGGGCGGTTGGTCACCCATAGCCCGACGGTGTCGCCCGGGCCGACGCCGCGCGCCAGGAGGGCGCGGGCGGCGCGGTCGATCCCGGCGCTCAACTGGGCGAAGGTGAGGTGCCGGTCGTAGTAGCTGACCGCGGCCGCATCGGGCCAGAGCGCGGCGGCGGCGCCCGGCAGGTCACCGATTCTGGATGCCTTGGCGGACAGCATGTTTCACTCCCAAATGGCTTGTTCTTGACCGCAGTTTAGCAGAACCGCGGCCGCCGCCACCTCAGGGCCGGCGCGCCACCAGGTCGATTTCGACGCGGGCGTGATAGGCGAGGCCGGTGACGCCGACGCAGGTGCGGGCCGGCAGCCGCTGGGGCGGGAAATAGGCGGCGTAGGTGGCGTTCATCGCCTCGTAATCCTCGTAGAAATGGGTGAGGAAGATGCGAACGGAAACGACGTGTTCCAGCCCCAGCCCCACACCCGCCAGCACGCGCTTCAGGTTCTCCATCACGCCCTTCGTCTGCGCCGCGATCCCCTCCGGCATGGCGTTGGTCGGATCGTCGGGGGCGTTCGGCATCTGGCCGGTGACGAAGACGAAGCCGCCGGCCTCGACCGCGTGGCTGAAGGGCGCGACCGGGCGGGGCGCGCCGGCGATCATGTGGAAGAGCGGTTCGTCCATCTTCAGTCGGCACCCAGCTTTCGAAGGTTGGTTTCGGGCGGCCGGCGCGCGTGCTGGCCGGCGAACTTCCGCCAGGCGATGACGCCGATATCTGTTTTCGACAGCCGTTCCGGCCCCGGCACCAGCGCCTCGATCATCACCTTGTCCTGGCCGGAGAAGATCCAGTCATGCGCCCAGCCGCGCCAGAGCCAGTAATGCGCCCGGTCGTAGAACTCGCGCCAGAAGCCCCGGCGGCGGAACAGGTTGATGTTGAAGCAGCGTACCCTATCGCCGTCGATCGGCACCGCCCATTGCACCAGACAGTATTCGCCGCTCTGCCGCCCCACCACCACCACGCCCGGCAGCCGGGTTTCGAACTGGTGCTTGATGCCGTAGACGCGGAAGGCCTTGGAGCTTTCATAGGCCTCGGTCTTGCCGCGTCCGGTCGGCTTCATGAAGCGCCACCATTCCTTGCGCGGGAAGTGACCGAGGCCGGGATAATCGGCCTCGGTGATGCCGTTCTTCCCCAGCACCGCGATCCCCTTGTCGCCGGGAAGCGGCAACGCCTCCACCTCCATGCCGAAGGGCAGCACCGGCTGGAACATCAGCTCGGGCGAGGAGCGGTGCAGATAGGGGCCGTGATGGTCGTGCGGCCAGTTGTCGACCAGCCAGCGCCAGTTGCCCTTGTAATCGACGTATTGGGCGATGGCGAAGAAGGCTTCCGGGTCGGCGAGGAAGGCCGGCATGTCCTCCAGCAGGTCGACCGGTTCCATGTCGCCGACGAAGACCCAGACGAGGCCCATATGCTCGGCCACCGGATAGGCCTTCACCTGCACCTTCCGCACGATGGGTGAATCGGGGCCGTCCATCAGCGCCGCCACCAACTGGCCGCTCGCCCCGTCGAAGGTCCAGCCGTGATAGGGGCAGGAGATGGTGCCGGAGCCCGGATATTCGCAGGCCCCGGCGGAGAGCCTTACTCCCCGGTGGGGGCAGCGGTCCTCGAGCGCATGCAGGTGGCCGGCATCGCGGAACAGCACGATGTCCTCGCCCAGAAGCCGGACGGGCTTGGGCTTCCTGCCCACCGCGCCCGCCCGAAGCACCGGGTTCCAGTAGTTCCTGAGGCCCGTCTTCGGCAGGCCGAAACGTCGATAGGGGATTTCGCCCGGATCCTCGGTGTCGTCCTGCATGCCAACCCCTCCAGACCGATGTGCGAAGGTGCGAGTAGCAAGCGATGTGCCATGCGTTTTGCGGGCTCGGCGGGGCGAATCCGCCCGTATATGTTCGATTCCGGCGCGGCGACAGGCAGCTGCTCGCCGGGACCGCCTCCGAGGAGACAGCCGATGCCACCTGAGATCGAGTTCACCGCCGCCCCGGCCCGCGAGGACATCCAGGCCATCGGCGCGCTGCTCGATGCCAGCCGCCCGGGCGATGTGCCGCCCTGGCAACAGGTTCCCATGGCCTTCCTGCTGCGCCGGCCCGACGGCAGCCTCGAAGGCGGGCTCTATGGCTATACCCAATGGGCCTGGGCGCATGTGGAGATGCTGGCGCTGCCCCCCGAGCGCCGCCGCGAAGGCCTCGGCCGCCGGCTGCTGGGCCAGGCCGAGGCGGAGGCGCGGGCGCGGGGCTGTACCGACATTCATCTCAACACCTTCTCCTGGCAGGCCAAGCCCTTCTACGAGAAGCTCGGCTATCGGGAATGGGGCGTGCTTCAGAACTTCCCGCCGGGCCATGCCCGCCACTTCATGACCAAGCGGCTGTGAGCGGGCCAGCGGACAAATCCGGCCGCGCCGCCGCGCGGGCGCTCCAGACAGTACTGTCCGGACAAATTTGTCCGCTTGCGACGGAAAGCCCCGTGGCCAGATCTGGCCGGCGCGGCGGGAGCATCATCCGGACGGGTCCAGACAGTACTGTTCGGACAAATTCGGCCGCCGCCTCGCTCGGCGTCAGGACCGGAAGAGGCCTCTTTTGACGCAACCCATTGACGGAGAAGGAATTTCTTCGCCTCAGGGCAATATCGCCCCTGCCTAAATCAGCCAATTCGAGCCAATTCGAGCCAAGTAGAGGCACCTCCCGACCCTCCGGCGCCCGTTCGGCGCCAATTTGGACCAGCGACAGCCAACCGATTTCAGGCCGGCCCGTCTAACAGTCCGTCCGTACACAACTGTTCGGACAAATCCGCCTGCCGATGGCAGTGTGGCCGGCCAGTTTCGGCCAGGTCGAGATCTTCACCTTGTCCAAGAGCAGTTGCGCCGCCTAGCGCACGAAATTTGGAATAATACAAGAAATTTCAGGGTCGATCAATAATATTCTCTCCACAAGCAAGCATCTGTTGCATTCCTGTCGATCGGCATCCGTCAGCCGCCGCGACAGTCCGTGAGGGAGACGTCGACCATCTCGGCCGGTGTCGCAGAACACGCCTTTCTCCCAATGCAGACCGGCCTACCCCAACCTTGCGAAGGCAAATCCGGTCGGGCCCGTCCCAGGAAACGAACACGTACTCCGAAGCGCGTGCCCTTGTTGCCATGTACGCCCATGACGCTCAAAGCCCCTCGGCCAAAGGGGTACTCTAGCGTAAGCGTAGCTGCGGCCCCAAAACCCTAGGTGAACATTTACGCCGCCGCCGGCTGCAGTTGGGCTGGCTTCAGCGGGAGGCCGGTAAGGCGATTGGGGTGAACGCCTTTACCTTCCTGACCTGGGAGAAAGGGCGGGCGGAGCCCGAGGTTCGGTATTGGCCGACCATCATCAGCTTCCTCGGCTATGACCCGTCACCCGAGCCTGCGACGATCGGGCAGTGGATCGTAGCTGAGCTTCGGCGGGCCGGATTGCCCCGGAATAAACTGGCGAAATTGATGAACTGGGACGAGGGCAGCCTACATCGATACGAGACAGACCAATGGCAGCTGCCGCGCGATCGGATGCGGGCGCTGGAGAGGCTTATCGGGAATTCCGGAGTCGAAGCCGCGAGCCTACATTCATCGCATTTGACTGGTTAATTCCTTTCCCAGCAGGGCGCGGGTCTGCATAGGGGAGAGCTTGCCCGTCGGTCGTTCGAGGCGGCTTGCCTGAAACTGAGAAATTGCACTTGTCGTCGCCGGTCCGACTTTGCCGTCTACATCACCAGCCGAATAGCCCTTTTCATTAAGGCTCCGCTGAACTGAACGAACAACATCTTCTCCTTCGACAACAGGAGTAAGACCTCCGGACATTGTGCTCGCCGGGCTTCCGACGCCGCTAGCGGCAATTTTGGGAGACCGTGTTCCCGATAGTCGACGCTTGTCCAAGCGGTGGGCTGGAACGAAGGAATCGATCTCGCTCCAGTCCAGTGTATGAACCTGACCATCGCTAGTAATGATGGTAGGTCCTTTGTCATCATCTCCTTCGCATTCAAAAATATCTTCGTCGGACTTTATCTTGCCGTTCGAAGGGTGGCGCTGGAGCACGGCGAGTTTCATATTACCAGGTCCCTGCTCTCTGGCCACGCGCACCCGGAGAATGTCGGCGCTGTCCGGCGGGTCAGCGGCGTTGGTACATGGAGACCAATAAGCTGGACTCATCCAATATCCAATTAGGTACTTCCCTTTTCTCGTTCGGATCACATCGTCAAACATCCTGATTGCGGTGACGGCGTCGAGAATTCCACCGAACGAAACCTGCTTAGCTACCGTCGGCGAGATGTACTTGCTTGACGCATGGAGGCGGGTTCGAATTTCCGCGGACTCAGGGAAATCCATAAAGCTTCGGATAATCGCGATTGTGAAGGTCACAAGCGGTGCCGCGAATGACGTTCCGTAGATGTAGTCATTCGTCCCATTCGTCCGCTGAGCCATGGGGTCCGGCAAACGGCACCCTGGCGCCAAGATATCCACGAAGTCCCGTCCATAGTTTGAAAACGGCGCACGTTCACCATCCAATCCGTGGGCTCCTACGACAACAAGCGAATTGCGAACCTTATCCTGTGTGTAGATGGCGGGGTACGATGGCTTTTCAGATAGGGAGCGCCCATCATTTCCAGCCGCGACAACAAGCATCTGCGATTTGAGCGACAAGCGTTCGAGAATCTGTTCGAGATGCGTCATGGGGTCCGGCCCACCAAGGCTCATGTGAATCACGGAGGCCGGGGGGCGTTCATTCAAAATGCTCCCGTAGACGGTCTCGATATTTACTTGGACTGCCGCGGAATTGGGCCGCTTCGTGAAGACACGGGCAAAAGTAAGACCAATTGACTCAGAAATACTCGGTGTGCTCCCGGCTAAATTACGACCTCCCAATGCGAGAAAAGCTACCTGGGTACCATGCTGATAGTCCGTTTGACCCTGGAGCGGCGCGACATTCCCCCCACGCTCAGCATCGATCCCATATACGTCGTTATTGTATCCATTGCGATTGAAGTCGCCACGTGGTGGAGCGATTTTTTCATCACCGTTCTGCTCTACAAACATCATCGGGAATGTCGTGTTAAGGCCGATAATTCCGGTGTCAACGATCCTCACTGTCGTTCGCGTAATTTTACCGCGTTGTTTTCTGTAGGACTGCCCGTCCTTGATCGCGGAAGTGATAGACGCACTGTCGAATGGCCACGAAGCCGACGCGGGGCTCTGAGGAGAGCAATTTGATTGCGGTAGGATCGGATCTCCTGCAGCCAACGGCCCTATCAAATCGATGCGCTCTGGGGTTTCTTCAGCGTGCAACAATTCGCTGCCCTCGTCAGTCTTAGCAGCAGCTGCTCGAAGCGATGCAATGGCGGCGGGCGCATCTACCCCGTCTTTCAGAGTGACAGCAGTCCACCAGGACAGAAAGGGAAGTTGCAAGCTTGCGCCGATCGGGAGAAGATCGAGGTCCGGCTCGCTGACTTTATTTAAAGATGCGACAAGCTCGGCAGCCCGCATCAGCGAGCACTTTACAGTTAAATCCGAATTGATTTCATATCGACAGATTTGTGTATCTCTCTTCACCCCCATATAGCGTTCCAGGTGGTCGTCTATCTTGTTGCCGAGATCAATACGGCCCACGGCCTTCTCACGTACAATTCTGGGGCACGGGGGGACAAATATTCGTCGCTGTTGCGGCTTTTTAACAAGAAGAGTTGTTGTCTTGTTCAGGTCGCTCACCTGCTTAATAAAGTAATTTGAAATTGCGCCGCTGCACAAGCGGCGCAATGCTGTTTCCACTTCCTCATTGCCGAAAATGACTTCGGTCCGTGGCTCGCCGATCTCTCCGAGCACCCGCTGGACGTCGTCAGGAAGTACCGCCGTCGCCCGAATTAGTATCGTTGCTGGGTGAGCAACACTAGTTAGGCTCAGAGTGGCTGCAACCACTCCTACCTTAATCGCGGCATTTTTGAACATTTGAGTCTAACCCGCAGATCGCCGTTACATGGCCTAGCGCTGCCTGCTTTTGCCGCCAGTCCTCAATAAAAGCTTTTGCCTCCTCGGAGGAAATGACGCTAAGGAACGAAATGCCGTGGCCGGCCGCGTCGCGGTGAGAGTTCACAGCAACGACAAATCTGCGTCCGTTAGTCTCCATCACGTAGACCGCACCGCCGCTATCACCCTCGCATATGTAGGCGCCAGTCTCGCCTCCAGCAGCGTCTATTGCTCGGTGCGTTTCTATCCAATTCTTTCGGCTGGCATAGTAGCCGGGTAGAAAATTCACGGTTGAGAAGCCTTCACGAAATTTTTCATCCGTTGGCATCCCGGGCTTCTGACAGCCGTATCCAGCCAGATGTAAAGGCTTACTTTTTGAGATTCGAGACGGCTTTAGATCGACAACTTCATACTCAATATTTTCGCCGACGACCGCTTCATTCAGGGCACACAACGCCCAATCAGCGCTGATATCTCCCTCCAACTTGGGAAAACTAACCGAGCATTTTCCGGTATAGAGATCTTGAATGACGCCAGCCGGATCTCGTTTTAAGTACACGGTTCCGCCATCCGCAATACAATGACGCGCCCCAAGTAGAACGCGCGGTCCGATCAGGGTCCAAGTACAGCCATTTCCGAAATACGAGGCCGGCCATTCCTCAGGCTTCGCTTCTCTGCCACCTCCAAGGACGGTGGCTTGCGCCACTTGGTCGTGGTGAAGCACGGCTTTAAGAGTAACCTCTTGAGGAGGAGGAGGCCACTGGTGCACAGAGCCGGGAATGCTTTGTCCAAAACAGACAGAAGTTACGAGGAACGACAACGCGTGCACAGCAATGGCACGAGAGTCGAAGTGGATATTCATGCTACCTCCAGTTATTGTGTAATAATTGTTACGGGAGACGTTAGATGTTGACGCGTGCCTGAGGTATTGTCGAAAATATCAAATACATAAGACTTCTCAGCAACCCAGGTGGCGCCCGCCTTTGCCGAAATTTTGATACGGAACGGGTCGATGTACGTAACATCTAATTCTGACGGCACCTGACCGATCCAACTGGGCTGCGAATAGGGGAGAACGCCGCCATTTAGGGTGAAATTGATCACATCGGTTTGGCTCATTGCAATCGATCCGGTCGGTCGGATTGCGACAGCAGAAGTCGTTATTTGATTTGCAACGGTACATGCAGAAAAGACGGGGGCTGCTCCTAAATTATCAGTCGCTGCTTCCAGCGCTTTATTCGACTGTTCTAAGATTTTGATCAACACTTGCAATTCGGGATCTGGGGTCGCTGCTCCCTTTACTGACGAAGACCCCGCCGCGGCTGGCGCTACTTTTGGAACTCTAGCGTTAGACGCGTACTGCTGTGCTGCAGCACCGATCCCTGAAGCTGCGGCGGCAATCGCCGCCGTGTCCGGCCGCAAAGTGTTTATTTGAACGTCTACTGCGTTGACAATCTTGGCGACAGCAGCATGGACTGATGCAACGGCTGCTGGCTCCGAAGCCAAAGCATTTCGAGCCGAAGCAGACAGCAACCTCGCGTCATTAACCCGCACAATCGCGTCGGCGCTTTGGCTGGGGGGAAAACTTAGCCCGGGAAAGGCGAGACGATCATTAACATTTCTTTGAGCAGTCTCGTTCGCGGTCACATGTTCGCGCAACACGCGGTGTCGTGCAGCTAAGGGGCGCGCCACCCCATCCACGCAGGCGAGCGCTTCCGACCCAGCATTGTAGATACTGATATAGCCTTTTGAACCGTAGAGATTTCCCGCCGCAAAACTTGTGGCGCCCCCAGTCGCGAACGCAAGGATGAGATCCCGAGAACCTCCGAAGAGGGCAGATGCACCCGCGCCGGCCAAGCCAACAAAGGTGCCCAGCCCGGCAGCGCCCGCAAGCGCCGACGTTTCGTCTGCTCGCGAAGTGAGCTGGCTCCGTACATTGTCGACTAGGACAACAGCATCTTCCAGAGTCGCGGAGCTCGGAGAGCCATCAGCACGATGCAACGGAGGTAGGTGGATACCTGGTTGAAATACCGTGCAGCCTGCCAAAAAAAATGTGCCGACGAGCGCTGATATCAGTCTGTGCATGGCTCCCCCTCCGCACTCGCCGCAGCCCCCGCTGCACAACGGTGGTGATATTCACTCTACCATAGCTTAAAATTTTTCGATTGCGAGTCCTCTTGGTCGTACTTTGTCTACTAGTCACGCTAAAAAAGAAAGCATCCCATCGACAACTCTCTTATATGCACGCAATTCGGGTATTCGCCTAAAAGTACGACCAGACAGTGGAAGCACTGACAATCTGTTTGGAGAAGGGTTGAGCGTCTGTTGCGTCCGTGATTCAAGCTGTGGATGTGGACCCCAGCGACCCGTGGCCGGATGGCCCGAATTGAAAAGAAGACGAAGCCGCTACCCGAGCGACCTCACCGACGAGGATTGGTCGTCGTTCGAGCCCCTGATGCCGCCTCGGTCTGCGAAGGGACGCAATCGCAAGACCGATCTGCGGGAGGTCGTGAACGTGATCCGCTATATGGTGTAAATTCGCCGGCAGTAGTGACCCCCTGAGGGGCGGTTTTCGCGTCCAATCGTGACCCCCTCTAACGTTGCGTGTCAGCGTCCCTTCCTTGAAGCCGGCGTCGGCTGGGAAGGGTGTCTGGGGGATGATTGGCGTGGACACTATCGGCGCGATCCGGCGGGCGTATTTCGAGCAGCAACGCCCGATCAAGGAGATCGTACGGCGGCTGTCGGTATCGCGCGCGACGGTGCGCAAGGTAATCCGCGGCTAGGGACCGAGTTCACGTACGAGTGCGGCGTGCAGCCAGCGCCGAGGCTGGGCGAGTGGATCGAGGTTCTGGTCGAGATCCTGGAGCGGGAAGCCAAACCGCCGCCAGGAGCAGAAGCAGCGGAGTCGTAGAAATTCGCATCATGCTTCATGTCGTCAAGGAGATTGCCGGCAACGTTTTGTATCGCCCTCTCAGGGCGTAGCCTTATCCCTATCAATACGTTGACACCAAGGCCACCGCCCCACCACCGTTGGGAAATGGGAGGAAGGGGATGGACTTCAGTTTCACGCCCGAACAGGAGGCGGTGCGCGACACCGCCCGGCGCTTCGCCCGCGACCGGCTCGACCCGCTCTATGCCCGGCACGACCGCGACGGCCGCTTCGACCGGGCGCTGGTGCGGGACATGGGCGCGCTGGGGCTGATCGCGCCGGAACTTCCCGAAGAACTGGGCGGGCTCGGCCTCGGTTACGTCACCGCCGGCCTCATCATCGAGGAGATCGCCGCCGGCGATTTCAACGTCGCCTATACCCAGCTTCTGGCCTCCCTGAACGGGCATATCCTGGCCGAATTCGCCGAACCCGCACTGTCGCGGGCCTGGCTGCCGGCGCTGATGCGGGGCGAGATCATCGTCGCGCTGGCGCTGACCGAGCCCTATGGCGGGTCGGACGCGGCCCAGCTGCGGCTGAAGATCACCCGCGAGGGCGAGCATTACGTCCTGAACGGCGAGAAGACCTCGATCTCCATGGCCGACCGGGCCGATGCGGCGGTGCTGTTCGGGCGCACCGGCACGCCCGAGCAGGGGGCGGGCGGCGTCACCGCGCTGCTGGTCGACCTTTCCAGCCCCGGCATCGCGAAGAGCCATTTCGAGGATCACGGCCAGCGGTCGATCGGCCGCGGCAGCCTGATCTTCGAGAACGTGCGGGTGCCGGTGGCGAACCGCCTGGCCGAGGAGGGCGGCGGCTTCAGGCAGGTGATGCAGGGCTTCGATTTCAGCCGGGCGCTGATCGGGCTGCAGTGCCTGGCGGTGGCGCGCCGGTCGCTGGACGAGACCTGGGCCTATGTGCAGGAGCGGCATGCCTTCGGCCAGCCGCTGTCGGCCTTCCAGGGCGTGTCGCACATGCTGGCCGAGCAGGACACCTATCTTTCCGCCGCCCGGCTTCTGTGCCTGCAGACCCTGTGGCTGAAGGATGCGGGCCGGCCGCATACCGCCGAAGCGGCGATGGTGAAGTGGTGGGCGCCGAAACTGGCCTACGAGGCGATCCACCAGTGCCTGCTGGTGCATGGGCATGCCGGCTATTCGCGCGACCTGCCCTATGAGCAGCGGCTGCGCGACGTGCTGGGGCTGCAGATCGGCGACGGCACGGCGCAGATCATGAAGACGGTGATCGCCCGCGCCCGGGCGGGACGGCGGAACGTGCCGTATTGAGGGCGAGCGGGCTTTCGATGACGACAACGCCGGCAGCAAAAGCCGGTGAAGACACAGGGTTGAAGGGGAGGAAGGCATGCAGTTCGATCCGATACTGGACCCGGCCCGCGCGGCGGCGATGAAGGCCGCGGGCCATTGGCCCGGCCGCCTCGCCATCGATTACCTCGATGCCTGCATCGCGGCGACGCCGGAGAAGACCGCCATCGTGGCGCAGAATGCGAGCCTGGGCCGGGAGAGCAGGCTCAGCTTCCGCGAGCTCGGCCAGCGGGTGGAGCGGATCGCCGCCGGCCTCGCCGCGCTCGGCATCGGGCGGAACGACGTCGTCTCCTACCAGCTGCCCAACTGGTGGGAGTTCACCGCGCTGCACCTCGCCTGCCTTCGCATCGGTGCGGTGAGCAATCCCCTGATGCCGATTTTCCGCGAGCGCGAGCTCGGCTTCATGCTGGGCCTCGCCGAAAGCCGGCTGATGGTCGTGCCGCAGCATTTCCGCGGCCACGACTACGCGGCCATGCTGACCGGCATGAGGAAGAGCCTGCCGCGGCTGGAGCATGTGCTGGCGATCGGCGGCAGCGGCGCGCAGAGCTTCGAGGCGACATTGCTGGAGCAGCCCTGGGAGGAGCGCGGCGACACCAAGGCACTGTTCGCCGAGCGCCGGCCGGCGCCCGACGACGTGATCCAGGTGCTCTACACCTCGGGCACCACGGGAGAGCCCAAGGGGGTGATGCATTCCTCGAACACGCTTCTCTCCAACATCCTGCCCTATGCCGCGCGGCTCGGGCTTTCCAGCGAGGATGTGGTGCTGATGGCCTCGCCCATGGCGCATCAGACCGGCTTCATGTACGGGCTGATGATGCCGCTGGTGCTGGGTGCCACGGCGGTGCTGCAGGACGTGTGGGAGCCGGTGGCGGCGGCCGGGCATATCCGCCGCGAAGGCTGCAGCTTCACCATGGCCTCCACCCCCTTCCTCTCCGACCTGACCGAGACGGTGGCGAAGGGCGGCAACGACCTGCCCAGCCTGCGCACCTTCGTCGCCGCGGGCGCACCGATCCCCCGCGTGCTGGTGGAACGCGCGCGGCACACGCTGGGCGCCGCGATCGTCTCCGCCTGGGGCATGACCGAGAACGGCGCCGTCACCACGACCAAACCCGGCGATCCGGAAGAGAAGGCCATCGGCACCGACGGCTGCGCGCTACCCGGGGCCGCCGTCCGGGTGGTGGACGGCGCCAACCGGCCGCTGCCGCCCGGCGAGGAGGGCATGCTGAAGGTGCGGAGCTGTTCCAACTTCCTCGGCTATCTGAAGCGGCCCGCGCTCTACGGCCATGACGCCGAGGGGTGGTTCGATACCGGCGACCTCGCCCGCATCGACGCCGAGGGGTACATCCGCATCACCGGCCGGTCGAAGGACATCATCATCCGCGGGGCGGAGAACATCCCGGTGGTGGAGGTGGAGGGGCTGTTGTTCCGGCATCCCGGCATCCAGGCCGCCGCCATCGTCGGCATGCCGGACGAGAGGCTGGGCGAACGGGCCTGCGCCTTCATCGTCACCAAACCCGGCCTGCAGCTCGACCGGGGCGAGATCCTCTCCTTCCTGGAAGGGCACCGGCTGGCGAAGACCTACCTCCCGGAGCGGATCGAATTCGTCGACGAGCTGCCGCGCACGCCCTCGGGCAAGGTGCAGAAGTTCAAGCTGCGCGAGATGGCGAAGGAGTTCCGCGCGTGAGGGAGGGACGAGCCCATCCGGGTCCGATTGCCGCCAATGGCTCCCCCCGTCCGGCGGCGATTGGCCCTCGACCGCGTCTGCACAGGGACTAGCGTTGCCGGCCGAGAGATTTGGGGAGAGAGAGCCATGAGCGCGAGCCAGGCCGACAAGATCAAAGCCTTCCGCAAGCTGCACGAGGGCCCGGGCGCCTTCATCATCGCCAATGCCTTCGATGCAGGCTCGGCCCGCATCCTGGCCGGCCTCGGCTACGGTGCCGTCGCCACCTCGTCCGGCGCCTTCGCCGGCACGCTCGGGCGGCGCGACGGCAAGGTCTCCCGCGAGGAGGCGCTCGGCCATGCCCGCCTGGTGGTGGAAGCGGTGGAGGTGCCGGTTTCCGCCGATCTGGAGAACGGCTTCGGCCATGCGCCCGCCTTCGCCGCCGAGACGGTGAGCCTGGCGAATGCGGCGGGCCTCGCCGGCTGCACCATCGAGGATGCGACCGGTGACAAGGACCGCCCGCTCTATCCCTTCGAGGAAGCGCTCGAACGGGTGAAGGCTTGCGTGGCGGCGGCCAAGGGTGCGGGAAACGGCTTCGTGCTGACGGCGCGGACGGAGAACTTCCTCCGCGGCAATCCCGACCTCGAGGACACGATCAGGCGCCTCAAGGCCTTCGAGCAGGCGGGCGCGGACGTGCTGATGGCGCCGGGCCTGCCCGACCTCGCGGCGGTGAAGGCCGTCTGCTCCGCCCTGTCGAAGCCGGTCAATTTCATGGCCGGCATCAAGGGACGGTCCTACACCACCGCCGAACTCGCCGCCGCCGGGGTGCGCCGCATCAGCCTCGCCACCTCGCTCTGGCGCGCCGCAATGGACGGGATGGTGAAGGCCGCCAAGGAAGCCCAGGGCGGGACCTTCGGCTACGTCGACACCGCCATCGGCTCAGGCGATCTCGCCGGCTTCATGCGGGGTTGAAGGCGGCCCGGCTTCAGGCCGCCTGGCGCTGGAGCTGGCGGTAGAGGTCCTGGCCCTGCTCGGCCACGGTGCCGGCTTCCTTCACCGAGCGGGCGATCTCCTTCAGGCTGCGGTCGATATCCTCCACGCCGGTCGCAGCCGTCTGCATGTTCGAGGAGAATTCGCGCGTGGCGGCACTCTGCTGCTCGACCGCGCCGGCGACGGCGGTGACGCTCGACTGCACCTGCCGCACCGCCGCCTGGATCTGCTGCAGCCGCCCGACGACGTCCTGGGAGACCGACTGCACATTGCCGACCTCGCCGGAGATCTGGCCGATCGCGGCGGCGACCTGACCGGCGAGATTCTTCACCTCGGTGGCGACCACGGCGAAGCCGCGGCCGGCCTCGCCGGCACGGGCCGATTCGATCGTGGCGTTCAGCGCCAGGAGGTTGATCTGGCTGGCGACGCCCTGGATCAGATGCACGATCCCGTTCATCGCCCCGGCGGCCTGGGCCATCAGCCGGGTGGCTTCGTCGGCGGCATCGGCCTCGTCCATCGCCTGGGCGACCGCGCTCCGCGACAGTTCCATGCTCTTCGCGATCTCCTGCGTCGAGGCATCGAACTCCTCGATCGCCGCGGCGATGGTCTGCACCGTCGCCGTGGTCTGCAGCGAGGCGCTCGCCGCCGCGGTCGTCTGCATGTCGGTGCCGGCGATGGTGGTGACGATCTGCTCGAGCCCGGCATCGACGAGCTTGCCGACCCGCTCGCTCTCCATGCGCTGGAGCACCTGGCGGGTGATGTCGGTGGCGAACTTCACCACCTTGAAGGGGCGGCCGGAGGGATCGAAGATCGGGTTGTAGGAAGCCTGGATCCAGACCTCGCGCCCGCCCTTGCCCAGGCGCCTGTATTCGGCCGCCTGGTATTCGCCGCGGCCGAGGGCCTCCCAGAAGCGGCGATACTCCTCCGATCGGGCGAATTCGGGGTCGACGAAGAGGCTGTGGTGGCGGCCCTGGACCTCCTCGGCCGCGTAACCCATGGCGTCCAGGAAGTTCCGGTTCGCGGAGAGGATGTGGCCGGCGAGATCGAACTCGATCACCGCCTGCGACTTGCCGAGTGCGGCGATCTGGCCCTGGTAGTCGGCGTTGCGGCGCTTCGCCTCGGTGATGTCGGTGGCGAATTTCACGATCTTGAAGGGCCGGCCCGAGGGATCGAGGATCGGGTTGTAGGAGGCCTGAATCCAGACCTCGCGTCCGCCCTTGCCGAGGCGGCGGTATTCGGCGGCCTGGTATTCGCCGCGGCCGAGCGCTTCCCAGAAGCGGCGATAGTCGTCGCTCGCCGCGTGGTCCGGCGTCACGAAGAGCCTGTGATGCCGGCCCCGGATCTCCTCGATCGAATAGCCCATCGCATCGAGGAAGTTCGGGTTCGCGGCGAGAATGCGGCCGTCGAGATCGAACTCGATCACCGCCTGCGATTTGCCGAGTGCGGCGAGCTGGCCTTCGATATCGGCCGCGTGCCGCTTCGCCCGGGTGATGTCGGTGGCGAACTTCACCACCTTGAAGGGCCGGCCCGAGGGATCGAGGATCGGGTTGTAGGCGGCCTGGATCCAGACCTCGCGACCGCCCTTGCCGAGCCGGCGGTACTCGGCCGCCTGGTATTCGCCGCGGCCGAGCGCCTCCCAGAAGCGGCGATACTCCTCGGAGCGGGCCTGTGCGGGATCGACGAAGAGACTGTGATGCTGCCCGCGGATCTCCTCCAGCGTGTAGCCCATCGCGTCGAGGAAGCCCGCATTCGCGGTCAGGATGCGGCCGGCGAGATCGAATTCGATCACCGCCTGCGACTTGCGGAGAGCCGCGATCTGACCCAGGTGATCGGCGCTCTGCAGCTTCGCCTCGGTGACGTCGGTGGCGAACTTCACCACCTTGACGGGCCGCCCGGCGGAATCGAAGACCGGGTTGTAGGAGGCCTGGATCCAGACCTCGCGACCGGCCTTGCCGAGACGCCTGAATTCGGCGGCCTGATAGCTGCCGCGGCCGAGTGCCTCCCAGAAGCGGCGGTATTCGTCGCTTTCGGCATCCACGGGATCGACGAAGATGCGGTGATGCCGGCCCTGCACCTCCGCCAGCGTATAGCCCATGGTTTCGAGAAAGTTCGTGTTGGCCGCCAGTATCCTGCCGTCCAGTCCGAATTCTATGACTGCCTGGGATCTGTGGATGGCCTCAAGTATCGCCGCCCCGTCGGAGCGATTACTCCCGAAAAATCCAAACATGCAGTGCACTCCCAGATCGAATATTGGCGTCCTTACGACAATCCGGCCGAAGCATTCGGAAAGTCCTTCTGCGCCGTCGCGAACGATGGGGGCCGATCCCTAATGAACACTTAAATGATTGTTGTGTTTGGTATGTGTATGCAGTTATCAAGAGACAGTGATCGCACTTCGATATTCTCCTTTGAGATCCTCACAAATAATACAAGCCGATCCGTGATCCAAAATAATAGAGCTTCGTATAACGCGGCCGCGCTCCGATTGGACGAGCCCTTGGGATTTTTCACTCTCCTACTTCGAACTCTGTGATCGCCACGATATTTATTTTATAATTGTAAATGACAGTCGATACTCGCGATAAGGGCGATCCCTTGCGCGGCATATTTCCATCAAAGCTGAAATAACCCTTGACCCGGCCGGACGCATCTTCCATCTTATTTCCATGAAACTCGAAGAAGCAGCCGCCCAACTGGAAGCGCTCGGCAACCCGACGCGGCTGCGGGTCTATCGCGCGCTGGTGCGGGCGGGACAGGACGGCTTGCCGGTCGGGCGCCTGCAGGAGGTGCTCGGCATCGCCGCTTCCACCCTGTCGCATCACCTGCGGCGGCTGATCGATACCGGCCTCGTCACCCAGGAACGGCAGGCGACGACGCTGATCTGCCGGGCCGAATATCCCGCCATGCTGGCGCTGCTGGGCTATCTGGTCGACGAATGCTGCGCCGATGCCGCCTGCGCCCCGAAACCGAAGGTGGCCGCCGCCTGAGCGGCCCTTTTTTTGTCTTCTATTTCTGTCTTTCCGGAATTTTCAAAGGAGAACAATGATGTCCGACACGTCCTCGCTCCCCGTCGCGGTGATCGGCGCCGGCCCCGTCGGCCTCGCCGCCGCGGCGCATCTGATCGAACGCGGCCTGACGCCGCTGGTCCTGGAGCGCGGCGCGCAGGCCGGCGCGGCGATGGCCGAGTGGAGCCATGTGCGGCTGTTCTCGCCCTGGCGCTACAGCATCGACGAGGCGGCGCGGCGCCTGCTGGAGGCGAGCGGCTGGACCGCGCCGGCGGCCGACGGCGTGCCGACCGGCGGCGAGATCGCCGCCCGCTATCTCGTGCCGCTGGCCGCGCTGCCGGCCCTCGCCCCGCATATCCGCTTCGGCGCCGCAGTCACCGCGATCAGCCGAGCCGGCATCGACAAGCAGACCACGGCCGGCCGCGAGGCGGCGCCCTTCGTCATCCGCTGGCGGGATGCCGCGGGCAAGGAGCGGCAGGCCCAGGCGCAGGCGGTGATCGATGCGTCCGGCACCTGGACGCGGCCGAACCCGATGGGCACCGACGGCCTGCCGGTGCCGGGCGAAGGCGCGGCGGCGGACCGCATCGCCTATGGCATTCCCGACGTGCTGGGGGCCGAGCGCGCGGCCTATGCCGGCAAGCGCGTTCTGGTGGTGGGCAGCGGGCATTCGGCGATCAATGCCGCGCTCGACCTACTGAAGCTGCAGGAGAGCGCGCCCGGTGGCCGCGTTCTCTGGGCGCTCAGGCGCAACAGCCTGGAGAAGCTGTTCGGCGGCGGGCTGAACGACCAGCTGCCCGAGCGCGGCGCCCTCGGCCTCGCCGCCAAGGCGGCAATCGATGCCGGCCGGCTGGAATTGCTGGCGCCCTTCGCGGCATCGGAAATCGACGGCACCGGCCAGGCACTGCGGGTGAGCGGAACGCTGGGAGGCAGGGCCGTCACGCTCGAGGTCGACCGCGCCGTCGTCGCGACCGGCTTCCGGCCCGCCCTCGAGATGCTGGGAGAGTTGCGCATCGCCCTCGACCCGGCGGTGGAGGCGACGCCCATGCTGGCACCGCTGATCGATCCGAACCTGCATTCCTGCGGCAGCGTCCGCCCGCACGGCGCCCGCGAGCTTGCGCATCCGGAAGCCGGGTTCTACATCGCGGGGGCGAAATCCTATGGCCGGGCGCCGACCTTCCTGATGCTGACCGGATACGAACAGGTGCGATCGATCGCGGCGGCCATCGCCGGCGACCACGAGGCCGCGGCCGAAGTGCGCCTCGTGCTGCCCGAAACCGGGGTGTGCAGCGCGCCGCCCGCCAGCGCAGGCGAGGCATCCGCCGCCGCCTGTTGCGGCCCGGCACCGGCAGTGAAGGCGGAACCGGTGAAAGCGGAGGCGGCGTCCTGCTGCGGCCCGAAGACGAAGAGCGAACGCGCCCTGGAAACCGCCTGATGCAGCGGACGAGCCGCCCCGGACGGGCCATTCTCTCGCTCGGGGCGGTCGTCTGGCTGCTGGGCCTGACCCAGAATATCGGCTATGGCACGCTCTACTACAGCTTCGCCATCCTGGCCGGCGACGCGGGCGCCGAATTCGGCCGGCCGGTCTCCTGGATCTTCGGCGCCTTCTCGCTCGCGCTCCTGGTCGGCAGCGCCGCCGCACCCAGCGCCGGGCGCTGGATCGACCGGCACGGCGCCGCGCGGGTGATGTCGGGCGGCTCGCTCGGCGCCGCCCTGGCCCTGGCGCTGTTGGCCTGGTCGCCGAACGAGATCGTCTTCGTGCTCGGGCTGGTGGCGATCCAGACCATCTCCGTCTACGTCCTCTACGAGGCCGCCTTCGCGCTTCTGGTGCAGATCGCCGGCGCCGATGCCAAGCGGCGCATCCTGCACCTGACCCTGATCGCGGGCTTCGCCTCGACCATGTTCTGGCCGCTCACCTCCTGGCTGCACACGATCATGACCTGGCGCGAGGTGGTGTGGCTGTTCGCGGGCATGAACCTCTTCCTCTGCCTGCCGGCGCATCTGTGGCTGGCCCGATCGGGCGGATTCCATGCGGAGACGGCCGCCGCCTCGGCCGCCGCGGCGACGAGCGAGCCGCCGCTGCCGGCACCGATGCAGATGCGGGCGATGGTGCTGATGACCATCGGCTTCGCGGTGGGCGGCATGCTGCTCTCGGCCATCCTGGCGCAGATGGTGCCGATGCTGAACGCGGTCGGCCTCGGCACCGCCGCCGTGCTGGTGTCGATGCTGTTCGGCCCTTCGCAGGTGCTGGTGCGCTTCGTCAACATGGCGGCGGCATCGGGCCGCCACCCGCTCAGCATCACCATCATCGCCTCGACGCTGCTGCCGGTGGCGGTGGCGATCCTGACCCTGACGGCGCCGGCGGCGGCGGGGGCCGCGGTCTTCGCCGTGCTGCTGGGCTTCGGTTCCGGCCTCCTCAGCATCGTGCGCGGGACGCTCCCGCTCGCGCTCTTCGGCAGCGGTTCCTATGGCGCGCGGCTCGGCAGGATCGCCTCGGCCCGCATGGTGCTGGCGGCGATCGCACCTTTCGCCCTCGCCTTCATGATCGACACCGCCGGACCCATCACCGCGCTCGCCAGCCTGATCGTCACCGGCGTCCTGGCGCTGCTCGCCTTCCTCGCCGTGCAGCGGATGCTGACGGCCTCGCGCATGCGGGCGGCACTGCCGCGCCCTTAGAGGATTGGAGCCGCCCGCGGCCTTGCCCTAGACTTCACGCTGGAGAAAGGAGTCGCGGGGGACGACGACAGATGGCGTTGAAGCCGCATGTGCTGGTGGTGGATGACGAAGCGGATATCCGGGGATCGATCCAGGAATATCTCGAACTGAACGGCATCGATGTCACCACGGCGGATGGCGGGCCGGCGGCACGGCGCGTATTGGCGGGGCGGCGGACCGTCGATCTCGCCATCCTGGACATCAGGATGCCGGGCGAGGACGGAATCGCGCTCGCCCGGCACCTGCGCGAGAAGGGCGGCATCGGCATCATGATGCTGACCGCCTCGGGCGAGGTGGTCGACCGCATCGTCGGCTACGAGGTCGGCGCCGACGACTACATGGTGAAGCCCTTCGACCTGCGCGAACTGCTGGCGCGGGTGCGGAGCCTGTTGCGGCGGATCTCGGCGGCGCCGGCCGCGCCCCAGCAGGTCGGCGCGCTCAGGCTGCGCTTCGGCCGCTTCACGCTCGACATCGAGGCCCGTAGTCTGACGGATTCCGACGGCGAGGCGGTGGCGCTGACGGCGATGGAGTTCGACCTGCTGAAAGCCTTCGCGCAGAATCCCAACCGGGTGCTGAACCGCGACCAGCTGCTGGAACTGGCGAACCGGCCATCGACCGACCCCTTCGACCGCAGCATCGACATCCGCGTCACCCGGCTGCGCCGCAAGATCGAGGCGGAGCCTTCCCGGCCCCGCTTCATCAAGACGGCCCGGGGTGCCGGCTACGTCTTCTCGCCCGACGGCTGAACCGGTTCGAGCGCCTGGGCCACGATGCGCCGCACCTCGACCGGGCCGAAGGGCTTTTCGAGGCGCGGCAGGCCGCTTTCCTGGAGGAAGACGCGGGCGGAGGCATTCAGCGTATCGCCGGTGACGATGACCATGCGGCGCGCCAGCGCGGGCCGTTCGGCGGCGAGGCGGCGGTAGAGTTCCGGCCCGTCCATGCCCGGCATGCGCAGGTCGCTCAGCACCAGATCGTAATCGGCGCCCCCGACGATGAGGGATAGCGCCGCCAGGCCGTTGTCGGCGGTGTGGACGGCGTGGCCCTGGGCCTCCAGGATTTCCGCGAGCGTCGCCGCGATATCCGGCTCGTCGTCCACCACCAGCATGCGCCGCCGGGCGGGCGGCGCCACCGCGGCGTCTTCATCGGCCGCTTCCCCCGCCACGGGTTCGCCGAAGGGCAGGCGCACAATGAAGCGGGCGCCGCCGCCCGGCGCATCGTCGAGCGTGATGCTGCCGCCATAGGAATCGACGATGCCGTGACAGACGGAGAGGCCCACGCCCGTGCCGTAGCCGACCGGCTTCGTCGTGTAGAAGGGTTCGAACACCCGGTCGCGGATTTCCAGGGGGACGCCGGGGCCGCTGTCGGTCACCGAAATGGAGAGGAAGCCGCCGCTCTCGTCCGATTCGGCCGCGATGGCAAGGCGCCGCGGGCCCGGCCTGTCGATCATCGCCTGCTGGGCATTGACGGCGAGATTGGTCAGGACCTGGTTCAGCTGGTCCGGATCGGCCCAGACGGGCGGCAGGTCGGCCGGGATGCGGGTTTCCACCTCGACCCCGGCGCTGCGGAGGCCGTAACCCACGAGCGAGAGCACATCCTCCACCACCCGCGCGACGTCGACGGCGATGCGCTGCGGTTTGCGCTGGCGCGCCATGGCGAGGAAGCTCTTCACGATCTTGGCGCAACGCTCGGCCGCGGTACGGATGCGCCGGCCGCGTTCGAGCGCGCGTTCGTCCTTCGCGGTCTCCTCGAGCAGCATGGCCTGGGCGACGACGATCGAGAGCGGATTGTTCAATTCATGCGCGACGCCCGCGAGGAGCGAGCCGAGGGCGCCCAGCTTCTGGCTCTGATGCAGGCGTTCGCGTTGCAGCGCCATTTCCCGTTCCAGCCGCTTCGCCTCCGTCAGGTCGCGCATGAAGGCGGTGAAGAGCCGGCGGCCGCCGATCTGGAGTTCGGTCATGGTGAGTTCGGCGGGGAAGCCCTCGCCGTCGGCGCGCATCGCCTGCAGTTCGACACGCCTGCCGATCAGGCGCTTCTCCCCGGTGGCGAGATAGCGGGCGAAGCCCTGCCGATGGGCGGCGCGGGCGTCCGGCGGCACGATGGTCTCGGCGACCGAACGCCCGAGCGCATCGGCCCGCGAGAGCCGGAAGACCTGCTCTGCGGCAGAGTTGAATTCGACGATGGTGCCAGTCTCGTCGACGGTGATGATGGCATCGAGCGCGGTATCGACGATGGCGCGGGTGCGCACCTCGTTCTCGGCGAGCGCCTGCTCGATCTGGCGCTGCTCGGACACGTCGCGCACGGCGACGACGCGGAAGCTGCGCCCGGCATGCTCGACATGGCGGAAGTGCAACTCCACCGGCAGGCACGAACCGTCCTTCCGCTGGCCGATGGCGGCATAGGGGCGCTCGTCGCGGTTGATGATGCGGTCGCGCGCCATGGCCCGGTATTCGGGGGCGAGCAGATCGAGCGTGCGCATGCCGATCAGTTCCCGCGGCTCGTAGCCCGAGACCTTCACGGCGGCGAGGTTGTGATCGACGATGACGCCGTCGTCCAGGATGAAGACGGCCTCGAAGGTGATTTCCGACAGGCGGCGGAAGCGGTCCTCGCTTTCGGCCAGCGCCTGTTCGCGCTGCTTCAGTTCGGTGATGTCGGTGCGCAGGCAGACGGTGCCGCCATCGTCGGCGCGATAGTCGGAGATCCTGATCCAGCGGCCGTCGGTCAACTGATGCACGAAGGGCTCGCCGGGGACGGCGAGCAGCAGCATGCGTTCGCGCACGTAGTCCTCGAGCCGGCCTTCGGCGGCGGGAATGCCTTCGACGATGGCGAGTTCGCGGGCGAAATCGGCGTAGAGCCCGCCGATGACCAGCTTGGCGCCGGCGCGGTGATAGATCTGCCGGAAGCGGGCGTTGATGACGGTGAAGCGGAACTGGGAGTCCAGAAGCGCGAAGCCGTCCGAGATCGTCTCGATCGCGGCCGCGATGCGGTCGTTCACAGTCATGCCAGCCAGCGCGTCCCCTGCCTCAACGCCGCCCGGAGATTACACCCGGCCGGCCGCCGCAGAAACAATTGAAACACTTCTCCGCCGCTCCGGACATCGAGCAGAAACGGAACGCCCGCATCTTCTGCCCATCGGCGATCGGGCAACGCACACCGGTCGGCGGCGGCGAAAAGGGGGGAGGCCCCGGCCGCCTTCAAGGTGCGGAGACCGGCCAGGCATACGACCCCGAGCGGGCGGCGCCGGCCACGGATGGGATGAAGATCATGAAGAAGCAGATCCTGAGCACGGTTGCGGCGATGGCGGTCCTGGTGGCGGCGGATGCCGCCCAGGCGGGCTGGGCCAACGGCCTCAGCACGAACGGATTTTCGAACGGCATGTCGCTGAACGGGCTCGGCACATCGAACGCGCTCACCGGCAACGGCCTCGACAGCGCGAACGCCCTGACCGGAAACGGCCTGAACGGCGGCAATGCCGTGAACACGGAGACGCCTGCCTCGGGCGCGCGGGTGATCTTCATCGAACTGCCGGCGGCGCGCTGAGCCGACACGACCCTCCTCCCCGGCCCGCCGGCCGGGGAGGAACCGCCCAACTTCCATCCGGGGAACCCTTCCATGCACCGGTCCCATATCCTCGACCGTTCGCTGCTGATCGCCGCGGTCGTCCTGAGCGCGCTCCTCGCGCTCGCGCTCACCGCCGAGGCGGCGGTGCGGAACGTGGAGGCGGAAGGCACCGCGCTGAAAGTCACCATGACCGACGGCAAGGTGCTGCATTCGCCCGGCCTGGTCGGGGCGGTTGTCGGCATCGCGATGCAGGGCAAGGTCCATCGCGTCCGTATCGACGGCGTGGAACGCGACCCGATGGACAGCCGCGAGAATCCCGGTGCCGGCGAAGCCGTATGGTTGCACGACCTGTCGCTGCAGACGGCCGACGGGAGCTGGGTCAATCCCTGCATGCCCGGGCCGGACGGCCGGGCGCAAGGCTTCTTCATCGCCGGAAGGTCGAGCCCCGGCGGCATGATGCAGCCGGCCGAACCCGGCACGCTGGAACTGGTCTGCACGGCCGGCGGGCAGGCGAAGTGCGTGCGCTTCGGCTATCGCCCCTGGGAGACGACACCCGCAGGCGCCAGCATGCTGGACACCCACCGCGCCTGCGTTCGCATGCTGCGCGGCGACTATGCCGGCACGGACGCGCCCAAGACCCGCGACGGCACGCAGGTGGACGTCTTCGACGCGCATGGCATCTGGCCGCCCGAGAACGACAAGGGCCTGGTCTTCGAGGCCGGCTGGGGACCCGACGGCGCGGTCTGCGTGCACCATCCGCGGATCAAGGAGAATGTCAGCCTGGAGGAGCTGGAGACGACCGTGCCGAAGCTGAAGGGCCGCACCGGCGCCGTCTGCACCGAGGAATTCGCCCGCCGCCACGGCGCGCTCATCTTCAACAGCTCGAAGCCCTGAACCGCAACACCATCCCACCGCCGCGGCGGTGGGGAGAGCCACAAATCAAGGGGAGAACAACCATGCGCCGCCGCTATCGCGTCATTCTCGACGGACCCATCGTCCTCTCATTTGCCATCATCGTCCTGCTGATGCTCCTGGCCGCCGCCCATCGCGGCGCCTGAAGGGGGAAGTGAGGCGGGCCGAAGCCCGCCTCATTCCGCCGCGGCGATGGCCGGCTGGTCCGACAGCGGATGGGCGAGGCGGTGCAGCATCTCCTTCGGGCAGACTTGCCAGAAGCGGGCCACCGCTCGGTCCCAATCGGCGAGCAGGCCTTGGGCGAAGATCGAGCCGGTCTCGGCCGCATGCTCTTCCACCAGGGTCTTCAGCACACCTTCCCAGTGAGAGGAGGCGAGGCGCTGGTAAACCACCGTGTCCTCGTTGATGTGGACGGGGAGGATGTCGGTGTCGTCGTAGAGGAAGGCCATGCCACCGGTCATGCCGGCGGCGAAATTGTCGCCGACCGGACCTAGGATGACGACGCTGCCGCCGGTCATGTATTCGCAGCCGTTCGAGCCGCAGCCTTCCACCACCGTCTCGGCGCCGGAGTTCCTGACGGCGAAGCGTTCGCCGGCCTGGCCGGCGGCGAAGAGCTTCCCCGCCGTGGCGCCGTAGAGGACGGTGTTGCCGATGATGGTGTTGTCGCGGGCGACCAGCTTCGATGACGCCATCGGCCGGACCACGATGCTGCCGCCCGACAGGCCCTTGCCGACATAGTCGTTGGCATCGCCGAAGACCTCGATCTTGATGCCCTGCACGGCGAAGGCGCCGAGCGACTGGCCGGCCGAGCCACGGAGCCGCACGGTGATATGGCCGGGCTTCAGGCCGCGCATGCCGAACTTCTTCGTGATCTTCGAGGACAGCCGCGTGCCGATGGCGCGATGCGTGTTCCGGATGTTGTAGGCGAGCTGCATCTTCTCGCCATGGGCGAAGAGCGCGTCCGCGTCCTTGATCATCTGGGCATCGAGCGTGTCGGGCACTTCGTTCCGGCCTTCCAGCGTGCAGTAGCGCGCGTTGTCGCCCGAATCCGCCATGGCGAGCAGCGGGTTGAGGTCGAGGTCTTCCAGATGCGGGCTGCCGCGGCTGATCTGCTTGATCAGGTCCGTCCGCCCGATCACCTCGTTCAGCGACTTGTAGCCGAGCTGGGCCAGGGTCTCGCGCACTTCCTCGGCGATGAAGGTGAAGAGGTTGATCACCTTCTCGGGCGTGCCCTCGAACTTCTTCCTCAACTCCTCGCTCTGGGTGCAGATGCCGACCGGGCAGGTGTTGGAATGGCACTGCCGCACCATGATGCAGCCCATGGCGACGAGCGCCGCGGTGCCGATGCCGAATTCCTCGGCCCCCAGCATGGCCGCCACCACCACGTCGCGGCCGGTCTTGATGCCGCCGTCGGTGCGCAGAACGATCCGATGGCGCAGCTTGTTCAGCGTCAGCACCTGGTTCACTTCCGTCAGCCCCATCTCCCAGGGGATGCCGGCATATTTGATCGAGGTCTGGGGCGAGGCGCCGGTGCCGCCGACATGGCCCGAGACCAGGATCACGTCAGCCTTCGCCTTCGCCACGCCGGCGGCGATGGTGCCGATGCCGCTTTCGGCCACCAGCTTCACGCAGACCCGCGCCTCGGGGTTGATCTGCTTCAGGTCGTAGATCAGCTGCGCCAGGTCTTCGATCGAATAGATGTCGTGATGCGGCGGCGGCGAGATCAGCATCACGCCGGGCGTCGACAGGCGGCGCCTGGCGATCAGCTCGGTCACCTTGAAGCCCGGCAGCTGGCCGCCCTCGCCGGGCTTCGCACCCTGCGCGACCTTGATCTCCAGTTCCTTGCAGTTGACCAGGTATTCGGCGGTGACGCCGAAGCGCCCCGAGGCCACCTGCTTGATCGCCGAATTGGCGTTGTCGCCGTTCGGGCGCGGCTTGAAGTTCTCCGGCGCCTCCCCGCCCTCGCCCGAATCGGACTTGGCGCCGATCCGGTTCATGGCGATGGTCAGCGTCTCATGCGCCTCCGGGCCGAGCGCGCCCAGCGACATGCCGGGCGTGATGAAGCGCTTCCTGATCTCGGTGATGCTCTCCACCTCGTCGACCGGGATCGCCGCCCGGTCGGGGCGGAAGTCGAGCAGCGAGCGGATCGAGACCATGGCGCTGTCGCGCAGCAGCTGGCTGTAGCGCTTGAAGAGCGAATAGGATTCGGTCGCCACCGCCTGCTGGAGCAGGTGGATGACCTCGCCCTCCCAGGCGTGCCGCTCGCCGCTGCGGCGATACTTGTAGAGGCCGCCGATCGGCAGGACGCTTCCGTCCATGCCGAAGGCTTGTTCGTGCAGTTCCGCCGTCTTGGTCTGGATGCCGGCGAGGCCGATGCCGGAAATGCGGCTGACCATGCCGGGGAAGATGTCGGCCACGAGCGCGCGGGAGAGGCCGATCGCCTCGAAGTTGTAGCCGCCGCGATAGGACGACAGGACCGAGATCCCCATCTTCGACATGATCTTGAGCAGCCCCTGATCGACCGCTTCCTTGAAGCGGGCGATGCAGTCGCCGAGCGAGGCCTTGCCGAGGAGGCCGCGCGCATGCCGGTCGGCGATCGATGCCTGGGCGAGGTAGGCGTTCACCGTGGTGGCGCCGACGCCGATCAGCATGGCGAAGGCATGCACATCGATGACATCCGCGGCGCGGACGTTGAGCGAGGTGAAGGTACGCAGGCCCTCGCGCACCAGATGCGAATGGACGGCGCCGGCGGCCAGGATCATCGGGATGCCGACCCGCTCGTCGCCGACCTGCTCATCGGTCAGCACCAGATGCATGTGGCCGCCGCGGACCGCCATCTCGGCTTCCTTGCGGATGCGCTGCACCGCGCGCTTCAGCGCGTCGGGGCCGCCCGCCGCCTCGAAGCAGCAGTCGATCTCGGCGGCGGCGGTGCCCATGCGCTCGCGCAGGACGCGGTACTCGCCCGTGGTCAGCACCGGGCTTTCCAACTGCATGATGCGCAGCTGGGTCGCATCCTCGTCCAGCACGTTGACGAGGTTGCCGAGCCTGGTCTTCAGGCTCATCACCCGGCGCTCCCGAAGAGAGTCGATCGGCGGGTTGGTGACCTGGCTGAACTGCTGGCGGAAGTAGTGGTGCAGACCCCGGTGCCGGTCGGACAGCACGGCGAGCGGCGTGTCGTCGCCCATGGAGCCCACGGCTTCCTTGCCGTCTTCCGCCATCGGGTGGAGGATCATCTCCAGATCCTCCATGGTATAGCCGGCCGCGATCTGCCTGCGGCGGAGCATCTCGCGGGCATACTCGCCCCCCGTCTCTTCGACGGCGGCGAAGACCGAGGCCAGTTCGTCGATGTTCTTGACCCAGTCCTCGTAGGGCTGTTCGTGGGCGAGCTTGTCCTTGATCGACCGGTCGCGGTAGAGCTTTCCCTTCTTCAGATCGACGGCGATCATCTGGCCGGGACCGACGCGGCCCTTCTCCACCACCTCGCCTTCCGGAATCGGCACCATGCCTGTTTCCGAACCGACGAAGAGCAGTCCCGAATCGGTGATGGAGTAGCGGAGCGGCCTGAGGCCGTTGCGGTCGAGGCCGGCGATGGCCCAGCGGCCGTCGGTGGCGCAGATCGCCGCGGGCCCGTCCCAGGGTTCCATCACCGAGTTGCAATAGGCGTAGAGCGCGCGATGCGAGGCCGGGATATTGGGCTTGCTGGTCCAGCTTTCGGGGATCAGCAGCGTCTTCACCAGCGGCGCCGCGCGGCCCGCGCGCACCATCACCTCGAACACCGCGTCGAGGGCGGCGGAATCGGAGGAGCCCGCCTGCACGATCGGCTTGATGTCCTCGCCATGCTCGCCGAAGGCCTCGGAAGCCATCCGGATCTCGTGGCTCTTCATCCAGTTGACGTTGCCGCGGACGGTGTTGATCTCGCCGTTGTGGGCGAGCATGCGGAACGGCTGCGCCAGCCGCCAGGTCGGGAAGGTGTTGGTCGAGTAGCGCTGGTGGAAGATGGCGAAGGAGGAGATGAAGCGCGGATCGTTCAGGTCGGGGTAGAAGACGGCCAGCTGTTCGGCCAGGAACATGCCCTTGTAGATCACCGAGCGGCAGGACAGCGAGCAGAGGTAGAAGTCGGCGATATGCGCCTCCAGCACCCGCTTCTCGATACGGCGGCGGATGAGGTAGAGCTCGCGCTCGAAGGCGCGATCGTCGAGCCCCTTACGGTTCTCGATCATGATCTGCTCGATCTCGGGCCGGGTCGCGTTCGCCTTCTCGCCGATCACCGAGACGTCGACCGGCACCTGGCGCCAGCCGAAGATACCGTGGCCGAAGCCCAGGATCTCGGTCTCGACGATGGTGCGGCAGGTTTCCTGGTGGCCGAAATCGGTCTTCGGCAGGAACACCTGGCCGACGGCGAGCTTCGCCTCGGAGGGCGTGTAGCCGGTGGAGCGGATGTGGTCCTTGAAGAAATCCTGCGGGATCTCGACATGGATGCCCGCACCGTCGCCGGTCTTGCCGTCGGCATCGACGGCGCCGCGGTGCCAGACCGCCTTCAGCGCCTGGATGCCGGCCTCGACCACGCGGCGCGACTTCTTGCCGTCGAGCGACACGATCATGCCGACGCCGCAGGCGTCGTGCTCGTCGGCCGGATCGTACAGGCCTTCGCGCTGCAGGCGGGCGGCTTCGGCCTGGTAGGTGGCGACGTAGTCCCGTCCGGACATGATCCCCCTCCTCATTCGGCGGCGGCCGCCTGGGCGGCGGCGCGGGCGGTGATGTGATCGTGGATGGCGGCGGCGGCATCGCGGCCGTCGCGGATGGCCCAGACGACGAGCGAGGCGCCGCGCACGATGTCGCCGGCGGCGAAGACGCCGGGCAGCGACGTCTCGAAGCGGCGGAAGTCGATCTTCACCGTGCCGGCGGGGCTGACCAGCAACGCCGGCGCCTGGAACATCGCGGGCAGGTCTTCGGGATCGAAACCGAGCGCCAGGATGGCGATGTCGGCCTTGAGCGCGAAGTCGGACTGCTCCACGGGCTTCGGCACGGCCCGGCCGGAACTGTCGGCGAGGCCGAGCTTCATCTTCTGCGCCTTCACCCGGGTCAGGCGGGCGGCCTTTCCTTCGAAGCCGACCGGCTGGGTGAGCCAGAGAAACTCCACCCCCTCTTCCTCGGCGTGCTTCACCTCGCGCAAGGATCCCGGCATGTTCGCCCGGTCGCGCCGATAGAGGCACTGCACCGACTTGGCGCCCTGGCGCACGGCGGTGCGCACGCAGTCCATGGCCGTGTCGCCGCCGCCGATGACGACCACGCGCTTGCCTTCCGCGTTCAGGGTGCCGTCGTCGAATGCGGGCACCGCGTCGCCCAGGCCCTTGCGGTTGGAGGCGGTGAGATAAGTCATCGCGGGGATGATGTTGGCGAGGTTGCGCCCGGCCGCCTCCATGTCGCGCGCCGCATAGACGCCGGTCGCGATCAGCACCGCGTCGTGGCGGGCCCGCAGGGCCTCGAGGCTGATGTCTCGGCCGACCTCGCAGTTCAGCACGAAGGTGATTCCACCCTGCTCGAGAAGGGCGGCGCGGCGCTGCACGACCTCCTTTTCGAGCTTGAAGTTGGGGATGCCGTAGATCATCAGCCCGCCGACCCGGTCGTAGCGGTCGTAGACACTGACCCGGTAGCCGAGCCGGCGCAGGACATCGGCCGCCGCGAGGCCCGCCGGCCCGGCGCCGACGATGCCCACGGATTCGGGGCGTTCGCGGCGCGGCTTCGGCGGCTTCACCCAACCCTCGGCGAAGGCGGTTTCGGTGATGTACTTCTCGATCGAGCCGATGGTGACGGCCTCGAAGCCCTTCTCGATCACGCAGTTGCCTTCGCACAAGCGGTCCTGCGGGCAGATGCGGCCGCAGACCTCGGGGAAGGTGTTGGTGGCCTGGGAGAGTTCGTAGGCTTCCTCCAACCGGCCTTCGGCCGTGAGTTTCAGCCAGTCGGGGATGTTGTTCGAAAGAGGGCAGTGAACCTGACAGAAGGGCACGCCGCATTGCGAACAGCGCGACGCCTGACGGGCGGCGTTCTCGCGGGCGAAGTCCCGGTAGATCTCGTCGAAGTCGCCGCGGCGTTCGCCCGCGGGGCGCTTGTCGGGCATGGCCTGCCCGATGGAGACGAACTTCAACATCTGCTCGGCCATCACGCGCCTCGATCGGTCTGAGGTCTCATCTGCCGAGCGCGCGCGAGGGCGATCGGGATGGGCACCTTAGCCAGCCCAAGGCCCGATCCAAAGCGAAAAATGGATATTAGGGCATATATACTGCCATATATTTCTCGACTGGCCGCTTCATGCTTCCATTCTGGGCAGAATGCTCAAGAAATGGTCGATAATAAGGTCCGGATCGGGATTATTATTCTGCAAGCCGCAAATTCGACAGCTGAATAGCGATCTGCTGGAAGACCCCCGCCAGCTGATCCGCGGAGGGCGAGTTGTAGTACTGGCCTTCCGAAGCGCAGGCGCTGAAGACCTCCTGCACGGTCGGGCTGTCTTCCTCCAGCACGATGGCGTAGATCTTCACGCCCTGCGCCTTGATGGCGGTGCAGGTTTCCAGGATCCGGTCGTTCAAGGTCGCGTCGGCGGTGCTCTTCTTCACCGTGCCGAGGCGCGCCTCGCTCAAGCGGCCGAAGGCGGTATAGGTGCCGTAGGGAAAGCTGCAGGGGGTCGAGCCATTGGAGCAGCCGCTCTGCCCGCTGCCGGCCGGCATGTTGGTCAGGCCGTCGGTCAGCAGGATCAGCGCCTTGTCCATGCCGGGGGTGTTGTAGTCGAGCGGCAAGGTGGCCGGCGTGGTCGAGCCCCACTGCTGAGACGTGCCCCAGAGACCGCGCCAGTTCGGCGACAGCATGCGCCAGCCCCAGGACAGCCCGACATTGGTCAGCGTCCCGATGGAATCGGCGGCCATCGCATTGATCGCCTGCTTCGCCTTGGCCTTGCTCGTCTGCAGCGGCAGGATCTGCGCCCTGTTGGCCAGCTGGCAATATTTGTTGGGGCCGCTTCCGGTGTGCGTGGTCGAGGCGGAGCCGTTCTGCCAGTTGTTGTCGCTGGTGTAGCTGTTGGTGACCTTCTTGCCGCCGTAGTACCAGTTCTGCCCATAGGTGGAGGCGTAGAAATAGGGTTTGAACGGCTGCGAAGCCGGGCCGACGTCGGCCTGGGCCTCCTCATAGGGATAGGCACGGGCTTCGACGCAGCCGCGGTAGCCGGAATTGCTGTAGGCGCTGGAGTTGTATCCGGTCAGCCAGCCCGTGCGGTTGCTGCCGATATTCACCGTGGTGGTGTAGGGGACGACACCGACATAGAGATTCTCGGCGGTGTCATTGGCGCCGTAGATGATGTCCAGCAGGTTGTTGGCGGCCGATTTCAATTTGGTGATCTTGCTGTTGTCCGACATCGACCCCGTGCTGTCGAGTGACAGCACGAGTTCCAGGCCACGGCTGGCCCGCTTGATCACGGAACGGGCGTTCACCGTCAACTCATCGACGCCCAGCACCCGAGTGAAGGTGGTTGGCAGTTCGGCCGAGGCGGTGAGGGTGACCGTGTCCTTGTTCGCCGTCGTGGTGACCACCGGCGCCTGCAGGGTGGCGCCCATGAAATCGGCGGGAATATTGGCGTAGTAGAACTTGGTTACATCGTCGGCGAAGCTGGCCGAGAAGACGGCCCGGCCGCCGGCGAGACCCGCGGCGTCCAGCGCCTGGCTCATCCGCTGCTTCAGCATGTAACCGCGCCCGGCATCGATGCCGATACCGGTCATGCCGATCAGTGGCACCGCGGCGACCGCGGCGACGGCGGCGATCGCCCCGCGGCGATCGTCGCGCACCCGGCACATCCAGCTTTTCAGTCGCGACCGCAAGGCAGTCATGACGAAAGTCCTCGCTTGCATATCTGTCTCACCCGTCGAGACGAGATCATAAATCAATACAGGTAAAAGATATCTGAATCCTTCGATCAAGCCCATTACAAAGAGAGTCAATTAGACAATGTCGGTAAAATTTTATCCAAATCTCCGCAGTATTCAAAAAGCTGATGCTCTATTCTTGTGTCCGCAGCACACGAAGATCCTCGACGCGCTTGCCGGCGGCGCGCGGTTCCGGTGCGTTCGAATCAGACGGATTTCGGACAGGCTTCAGGACAACCGGTGGTGCTTCGCGACCGGCACCGCCGGCCCGTCCTTCGCCGGAGCGGCGTTCAGCTGCCGACCTGGGTCGCGCGGGCGCCGTCGCCCACCACCGTAAAGGCCGACCAGAACAGGGGATGCGACCAGGCGACCGGCAGTCCGCCCGTACCCGCTCGGGTAAGGATGCCGATTTGTGCCTGACGAAGCGCCTCGGCCGTCGACTTCCCGCCACCGCCGCGCAGACCGCCGAACATGGTCGACATCAGTTCCGCCGTCGCCCGGTCTTCGACCAGCCAATGCGAGACCAGCAGGCCGCGCGCGCCGGCATAGAAGAAGGCTCGGGCCAGACCGGACAGGCTCTCGCCGGTGCTCTCGCCCGCCGGACCGGCGGTGTTGCAGGCCGAGAGCACGACCAGGTCGGCATCTAGCTTCAGGCCGAGGATGGTATCCGCGTCGAGCAACCCGGCCTCGGGGGCCGTGGTACCGGCGGGGCGCGTCACCAGGAGGGCCGGCTGGGACCGGCATTCGAGTTCCGTCGGCAGCAGCGCATGGGTGGCGAAATAAAGCACCCGGTAGTCGTCGAGCTTGCGCTTGCGCACCGCCTCGCCGGTGAAATCCTCTCCCAGCAGGAGATCGTCGGCACCGGCGCCCAGCGCCTGGCCGATGGAACGGACCTCGTTCGCCGTGGCCGGCAATGCGGAGAAGGCCTGCAGGCGCCGCGCATCGCCGGCGCAGGGATCCCGGGGATTCGGGGCCTGGGCGGGCGGGGGCCTGAAATCGCCGAAGCCGATGAAGGGCTTGGGCGCGGTGGAAGCGCCGGCGCGCCCGCGCAGGTCGGTGAAGGCGCGCACGGAGGGAACGAGGCTCAACGCCTGCCGCTGGCCGAACCATTTGACCTGGCGGAAGTCCGCGTTGCGGATCGCCGGCGGCGGCTCGGTAATCAGCAGGGAGAAAGGCAGGCCCAGAAGGGCGCCGGTTGGCGCCACGATCAGGTGGTCCAGCCCTTCCAGCCGGTCGGCGATCGGCGCCAGCAGGCGCTGGTACAGCCGATGGGCTTCGCGGGCGTCGAAGTTGGGCAGGCGGCCGCTGGCGGGCACGACCACGCCCTGACGGATCACCGCGACGGAGGCGACCACCTCGTCCTTGGTGACTTCCAGCTTGCGCGCGCTGATCGCATTGTCGCGCAGCACGAAGACGAAGCTGCCCTGATCGCCCACCAGGATGGAGATCAGCGCCTCCTTCGGACGCAGCAGGTCGAGGGTGCTCTTCGCCGTGGTCGGCTGTTCGATCAACTGGTTGTAGCCCGCCGCCGCCGACTGGACCTGGCTGTCGAGGTCGCGCACCTTGCGTTCGATCACGTTGATCTGGTCGCGGATCTTGTTCAGTTCCACGGTGTCGCGGGTTTCCGCCGGGACGGAAACCAAGCGGGTGAATTCCGCCCGCAGGCGGAAGCGCTCGCGCTCCGATTCCTGCTTTTCGCGGATCAGCTCGCCCACCTTCTCGTCCGAGGCCGAAAGACGCGCGGAAGCGAGCGCGATCGACTTCGCGGTCACACCGCCACGGATGATCTGTGCCGCCTCGAACATCTCGGCATAGATCGCTGTGCTTTCGCCCGGGCGCCGCGCCGTCTCGGCCAGCAGAGCCTCCAGATAGGGCAGCACCTGCTCGAAGCGCATGCCGCCGCCGGCTTCCGCCACGGTCTTGGCGCCGCTGCGGAAGGCGGTCAGCGCCTCCTGGGTGCGGCCCTGGGCCATCAAGGTGGCGCCGAGGTTCATCTCGGACACCCCTTCCGGCCGGGAGGAGGCGAACATGCGGCGCCATTCGGTCACGACCTTGGGCCGCTCGTCGGCGGCCCGGGCGATGGCACCGCGGCGTTCGTCGATATCGGCGCCCAGTTCCACGAAGCGGGGCAGCCACCATTCCGGTTTCGCCCGCGTGGTGCGCAGGATCTCGAGGGCCTCGTCACGCGCCTTCGCCGCGCCTTCGGTGTTGCCCATGCGGTTCATCAGCGTGGCCTCGAGATGCAGGCTCTGCACCACGTCGATCGCGGCTTGGTCGTAGCCGGCATTCACCAGGATTCCGGCGGTGGCCGCGAGCGAGGCCACCTGATTGTCGAAGCCGCCTTCGGAAACACCCGCCGCCTCGCGGCGAATCTGCCGGCGCGCCTCGGTCGCCTGCCGGGCATAGTCGAGGCCGGTCTCGCGCCGTCCCTGATTGGCCTCGTGCATGGCCTTGTAGCTGAGCAGCCGGGCCTGATCGGATTTCTCGATGCTGCGGGCCAGGAGCCGCTCCGCCCGGGTGAAGAGCTGGTCCGCCTCCCCATAGCGCTGCTGGTTGCTGACCTCGAGCGCCAGGGCGCTGACCAGATCGCCGGCTTCGGGATTGTCGACACCGTTCAGCCGTTCATGAATGGCGAGGGCATCGCGGTAGGCACGCTCGGCCTCGGCATAGTTCCGGATGGTATTCTGGTACTGGCCGACCTGGATCAGGTTGAAGTAGTCGTTCATGTCGCCGGCGCCGAACACGCGATCGCCCGTCGATGCCGCCAACCGGCGCATCACTTCGGTCCGCGCCACCTGATCTCCCCCTTCGGGAATGTCCGAGCGCTTGCCGCTGATACGGCCGATCACGCCCTCCATCACCTGGTAGGCGGAAGGGATGCCGTCGCTCAGATAGACGCTGTCGCCGATCGCCGTCGCGGTCGCGAAATACGGCCAGCCGCCGTTCTTCATCTTGCACTGGAGGACCAGTGAGGGTGCGTCATCCAGCACCGTCGCCTCGGTCGGCGTGTCGCAGATCGCCGACTGGTCGACCAGCTGGCGCCAGGCCGTGGTGGGCAGGATGGCCGCCCGCAGGTCGCTCATGCCCTGCTCGCCCCCACGGGTCAGCCGGAAGATGCGCGCACTCGGCCGTTCCCAGCTGCCGCAACGGACCAGATAGACGCGTTCGCCCACGCCAGGCGCCGATTCGGTGGCGGCCCCGACCCGCGCGGTGCAGGGTTCCCCGACGGCGTTGCGCCCGGCGGTCACCGGCGCATTGGCAATGCCCCCCTTGTTGGCGCCCGTACCGGCAAGGCAACCGGCAAGGCCCAGCAACAGCACGCCGGAGAGCAATAGCCGCGCCGCGGCGGCGGGAACGATCGGGAGACGCGGGTTCTGCTCGGTCATCACCACAACTCGTCGTTGCCCTGATTGGAGAACTGCACCGTCGTCGCGTCCGGCTTCGGCTCGAACACCGGGATGACGATACCGGCGAGAGAGATGAACGGTCGGCCGGGCCCGATCGGCCCACCTTCGCCGCCATCGCCGCCGCCGTAGAAACCGCCACCGTCGTACAGCCCGCCCGGGGCGAAGCGGCCAGGGTCCATCGGGCCGCTGATCTCGATCGGCACATCCATCAGGATCGAGCCGCAGGGCGTGCCCATGATGCAGGTGTTGAAGACATAATCCTCGTCGGTCCCTTCCGGGCGCACAACGAAGCGCGCCGCCACCTCGGTGGAGAAGCCGCGCAGCGTGCCCGTGAACTCCGCCGAGCCGCCGAGGCCGGAGACGCTGAAGGCACCCAGGCTGACGCCGGACCCGGTCGCGTTTCCGCTGCCGAGGATCAGGCTGAGGCTGCTGGCCGCGAAGCTGCCGCCGAACACGACATCGCCGCTGGTATCGCCGGTCACGTCGATGCTGAGCGTGGATCCG